>Ga0209589_1003110_pt1 | contig 29074 bp, 19 predicted proteins | sample CowpeawhiteBW_FD_187525 | JGI IMG/M metagenome (GOLD analysis project Ga0209589, IMG submission 187525) | Root nodule microbial communities of legume samples collected from California USA - Cow pea white BW (SPAdes) (version 2) | ecosystem: Host-associated > Plants > Roots > Nodule | place: USA...
CATAAAATAAAATCAAATAAAAAAACAAAAACAAAAGCTACAAAATCTAAAAATAAAATAAAGCTTACCCGGGAGAAGAAAATCTATCTGTGCAGGTGTTTATTTGAATTGCTCCAACATTTCACTAAAAATCATCAACAACATTTCACCAAAATAAATCACCTTACATAAATTCCCATGAACAGAAAAAAAAAATTGGTATTTACTTTGACATTCCCTCTGTCAACAACAACTACAAAAGTTCAAAATAAAAAGAAAATAAGCAACTGGCAACATTTTGTAACATTTGAATAATTTTTTTTAGGAACCACAAAGAATGGAGGAGCCGGAGGGGTTTAGGAAGAAGGAGAAGACAGAAGATGCAAACCACCTTAAATCCTTACCTCTCGAAGCCTTGCTTCTCCGAAACTCAAACCTAAAAATTTCAAAATGAAAAGTTTCCAAAAATTAACACAAATAAGCAACCGACAACATTTTGTAACATTTGAATAATTTTTTTTTAGGAACCACAAAGAATGGAGGAGCCGGAGGGGTTTAGGAAGAAGGAGAAGAAAGAAGATGCAAACCACCTTAAATCCTTACCTCTCGAAGCCTTGCTTCTCCGAAACTCAAACCTAAAAATTTCAAAATGAAAAGTTCTCAAAAATTAACGCAAATAAGCAACCGACAACATTTTGTAACATTTGAATAATTTTTTTTAGGAACCACAAAGAATGGAGGAGCCGGAGGGGTTTAGGAAGAAGGAGAAGACAGAAGATTCAAATTTCAAATTCCTCGTAAGCCACAACTCCAAAAGATGATGCTTAACTGAGCGGGAAGAGATAAAAGGGTGAGATAAAAGGGTTAAAAGAGAAGAAAGACAAAAAAACCAAAAAATTGGACAACTGTCAGAAAATTAAATATGGATATAAGGGACTTTTCCAGAGGGCATTGTTTTCTTATATTTTAGAAGTTTTAAATATGTTAAATTACTTTTTTGATTCCTCTATTTGTCAAGAAATTTCAGTTTGATTATCAAGTTTTTTTGTTGTCTTAATTTGGTCCTCATTTTCTTAAAAATAATTTGTTCTTATCGTTAGTTTGACCAAACGGCGTTAAAGTCAATGCCACGTGTCAATTTTTGGTTTTTTTGAATTTTTTTTAAAATTTTTAAAATTTTTTTACACGTATCACTCCATAGTTGTGTCACGTGTCAAAATAACTCAATTTGGTCTCTATATTTGTTTTTAGTTTCAATTTAGTTCCAATTTTTGTAAAAATGAAATAATATTGGTTTTCTTTAAATTGACATTAAATTTACTTTTTTATAAATCTTATGGTGATATTATTACTAAAATTAATGTTTTTATTAAATATGCTATAAATATTTTAAATTAACTTTAAATTTTATACAAAACATTAGACTTTAGTTTTGTTTTGAACTTTCAATTTAGTTCCTAAACTTATGTGTGACAAGTTATTTGATTTTTAATTTTCACTAAGTTTGTATAATATGATACACTTGATACCTTTATATATGGTGACAAAATTGTTAATTTTTGAAATTAAGTTTGGGGTTTAACTTTGTTTTATAATAAAACTAGAAAAAAAAAACTTGTTTAAAAATATTTTTACAAATATTTAATAAAAATGTCAATTTTATTAAGAATATCATCATAAGTTGTATACAAAGATTAAATTGAGTTTCAATATAAGGAGGAACAATATTGTCTTATTTTTACAAAAATTGGGACTAAATTGAAACTAAAAACAAATATAAGGACCAAATTGAGTCATTTTGACACATGACACAACTGTGTAGTGACACGTGTAAAATATAAAAAAATATATAAACAAATTCAACAAAAAAAATCAACAAAAAAATTCAAAAAACTCAAAAAAACTTGAAATTGACAAGTGGCGTTGACTTTAACACTGTCTGGTCAAAATTAACGGCGATGACCAAATTAAATCACTTTTTAAGAAAATGAGGGTCAAATTGAGACAACACAAAACTTGAAAATCAAACTGAAATTTCTTGACAAATAAAAAGACCAAAAAAATAATTTAACCAAAATTTAATACTACAAAGAAGGAAAAACCTTCTTTCATATTTGGTCGCTATCTTGGATCACAAGGAAATGGAGATTGTCGCAATTGTGTTGCTAGGAAAGGAGGTATTAGAAAAAAAAAATTGTATTCAAATTTACAAAAATCCAATCTTAAATTTTTCGTGTGTTCTTATATTTTTAAAGAAAACTCGTATAGACAGTACATAATCTTAAATTAATTATATATGCAAGGTCGTGCTTTTTTTTTTCGTTTTTTTTAAATAAATATTATTGTTATTATATTTAAATGAACAATTTATTTAAATAATTATAATTATTGTTTTAATCATGTATAGGGATAAATATAATATTTAAATATAGGATAGGATTACGTTAGGAGAACTAATTAATTAGTTATAAGGTTTTTTAGTTAAATTAATTAATACAAATACTAATACTTATAATGGATTAAATAATTAATATTTAAATTGATTAATGATGCATAATAAAATAAAATGATTATATTATTAACATTTATAATTAAATCTTATAGTCAGTTGAGAATTAAACGTCGACATATTATACAATATGATTCCAAAAGCACCGACTGATGAATTGTTTTTATGTTTTTTTTTTTAAATCCTGTTGCCATTCCATTATAAACAATCATAATAGATATTTTGTTTTAATTTGTTGTATTTCTTTATAGTTATATAATGATTTTAGTTTTTTTTCGATAAACGAAAATTATGTATATTATTATTATTGTTTAATTTGTTTAATTAATAATAATTTTGGAGTTGATCTAATTAGAGTTAAGTAACATTTATTTTTGTGATTTTTTTATTATATAATTTGCTCATTAATTTTTTTATTAAGATTAACCAACTGTGTTTTAGATTAGATACTTTCCATTAAAAAAATAAATTTAATTAAATTTTAAAATAATTTCATTTATCAAAATGTGAAGAGTCTCTTTTGACGGTAAGCAAATATTTTTTATGTTTCTTTCCGATAACTCTGCAGTTTGATCCTTTTGAGTGGCTTTATATTTGGTGAGGGTGTTTCATATTATTGTCATTTAAACACTCTGCAACACTTCATTCATACAAGAACAAAGGAAACTATTACGATTTTACGATTTTCTTTTTTTCAGAACTCAATCATGTTCATGAATCCGTTTGAGGTTATTATATCTACATTTGGGTTCCTTTTTTTTTTTTGTGATTTTGGTTAAAATACAATTTTGTTCGACACAATGTTATTTTATAGTATTGTTTTTTTGAACGTTAATGGTTCAAAGTTGTGTATGCCACAGGAGTTTCTGGTGTTTGATGAAGGATTCTTTCTTGAATGGACAAGTCTTTGTTGATGTGAACGAACTACTTTTCCAATCCCAGGGGAAATATCTTGAACATTGAGTTTGAGGAAACACATATGGCTGAGAGGAAGTTTTGTGCTACCTACGAGATTTTAGGGTTTTATGATTTAGATGATGTTGAATATGTGTGTATTTTGTATTGTGGTGATAGTTACTTTCAACAAATTGTTTCAGTACAATGGATGCCAAATTTTCCATTTTAGGCTTTAACCATGTCGTGATAAAATTTGTTAATAAAATTGTCGATAGTTTTTTTTTTAATTCGTTGGTAAATTTGTATGCAATTGAATCTTTTACAATTTGTTAGTAATTTTGTCGGTAATTGTTTTTTTGAAAAGTCATTTGTAAATTCGTTAGTAATTGCATTTTTTAAAATTTGTCAGTAATTTTGTTGACAATGAGTGTTGATTTTTCCATAAAATTTGATAAAGTATTTGTTACAAGTTAAATGGAAATGGGTGAGAAGAAGAAGAGAAGAAAGATTAGAAGGAGGATCAAGAGGAGGAGAAGGAGGAAGAAGAGGTGACGATGACAAACGACAATGATTGTGGCAATGATGAAGGAGAATGAGGAAGAAGAAAACGAAGAGGAGATAAAGGCAACAGATGTGACGATGATGTCGACGATGTTAGACACGACAATGGAAGAGGAGGAAGAAAAAAAAATGAAATTTTCTTCATTATGGATCACGAGTATGATAAAACTTATTTTGATCATTGTGTTCTTATGAAGAAATTTTCTAGTGAAAAATATATTATTCTCTTCCTCTATGTTAATGATATGTTGATTGTGGTCATGATAAAAATGACATTCAAAGTCTTAAAAAAAAATGAGAAGTCCTTTGCAATTAAGGATTTAGGTCTTGTAAAACAAATCCTTGACATGAAAATTGTTCGTGATAGAAAAAAATGAAAAATTGTGACTACCCCAACAAAAATATATTGAAAAGGTATTAGAGAGATTTCATATGAAAAATTCTAAACCTGTTAGCACTGAACTTATAGGTCACTTCAAGCTGAGTTCAAAGTAGAGTCCTAAAAGTGAGAATGAGAAAGAAGAAATGCATAATATTTCATATTCATATGTAGTTTGTAGTTTGATGTATGTCATGGTGTGTACGAGGTCAGACCTTGCTCATGTTGTTGGTTTTATGACTCGTTTCCTTGCTAATCCTGAAAAAGAGCATTAACAAGTTGTGAAGTGGTTACTTAGGTATCTCAAGAGTACTTCAAGAGTTTGTTTATGCTTTGGAAGTGATAAGTCTGTGTTGAATGGTTACACATTGTTGGGAAATCACGAACTAAAAGTAATCTCTTCAAGCGGAAGCACATCCACAAAATAAGAGCAGAAAAATAAATAAAAGCACACAGAAAATTTAACGTGGTTCGACACCTCAAGGCCTACATCCACAAACACTCAAAGAAGTATTATCACGCAAGCGCAAATTTTCGGGCTAAAATTGCAAACCTTCTTACAATTTTTTATGGACCAAAACTGCAAACCCTTCATAGTGCAATTTTTTAGGACCAAAATTGCAAACCCTTCATGGTGCAATTTTTCTGGCAAAAATTGCAAACCTTCCAATGACACACAACTACCCAAGTCTCCTATACACCCAACAGACCTATTGAGTTGCGGTGACAATTCCAAAACCAACTCTTTACTTTTATAATACTTTTCTGCAGCTCTCTTCTTCATATCACTCGATGTGGGACTTTGGTGAATACCCACTTGAGAACTAACATATCTTCCCTTCACCAAAAGTCTCACATGCTATGGAACAAACATTTGACACACCACCAACATATATGCTTGAACCCCTCTTGCTACTAGTGATCCAACAAATCTGCTTGAATCACCCTTGTCATTGGTGATCTGCATGGACTCCTTAATAATGACAATCTTTCTTCATCATCGACCCTCACCGCCTTGCACATCAGACTTGTTGTCGGCAACTTTCACATCATTGTCACTAACAATTCTCTAATACTCAAGGAGAATCCATCATTAACACCACCTTGACCAAGCCATGGCACCATCACAACACCATGATGCAACACCCACTATTGACGAAGCATAGTGTGAGGCACGAAAAACACCACCATTGGAGATCTCAAGCTTTACCCTCACCACGCAGATCCAATGTTACCAATCATCGCAGTCCACCACACACAACAACCAGAGTATATCTGTAAACTGTAGAGCAGTTCCTCCATACACATACGACAAACCACGACTCACACAGATCAGATCTCGATCGTACATCACTCACGGGCCATGTGAGCACCAACTGCAACCTCCTCCCAAAATTTTGGAGCATCTTGCCACACACGGACTCCACTCTCTTCAAAGAACGTTGATTCTGGTCAGTATGCCAAATTGCTCCTCTTCCTCCCTTGATTAGAAACCCTTGGTAAGAACCTCAACTCTGATACCACTGTTGGGAAATCACGAACTAAAAGTAATCTCTTCAAGCGGAAGCACACCAACAAAATAAGAGCAGAAAAATAAATAAAAGCACACAGGAAATTTAACGTGGTTCGACACCTCAAGGCTTACATCCACAAACACTCAACAAGAAGTATTATCACGCAGGCATAAATTTCCGGGCTAAAATTGCAAACATATTTTTTAGGACCAAAATTGCAAACCCTTCATGGTGCAATTTTTCTGGCAAAAATTGCAAACCTTCCAATGACACATAACTACCCAAGTCTCCTATACACCCAAGAGACCTATTGAGTTGTGGTGACAATTCCAAAACCAACTCTTTACTTTTATAATACTTGTCTGTTGCTCTCTTCTTCATATCACTCGATGTGGGACTTTGGTGAATACCCACTTGAGAACCAACACACATATGCAAACATGGCAGGGATATGGATTATAGGAAGTCAACTTGTGGTTATATGATGACTTTTGTAGGGGGAGCAATGTCATGGCAATCCAAACTACAACAATGTGTCGCTCTTGTGGATGCAGAAATTCCTATAAGATTTGTGATAGTCAAAGTGCAATCCATCTTGGTATAACTTAACTTTTCATTCAAGGTCAAAACATATTGAAGTCTGATATTATTGGATACAAGATGCATTAGAGATGAAGCAATTATCATTGAAGAAAATCCATACTAATAAGAATGGGTCAGATATGATGACAAATATTACCTATAGGAAAATATGTTATATGCACGGAGAAAGCCAATTTGGTTGACTATGGCTCTAATTAATTGTTGAAGGGGAGATTTGTCATGTGGATCACCAATTTATTGAGGTCAGAATGATTTAATTAAAAAAAAAATAAACATGAGTTTTTTTTATGGGCTTCCAACCCATTATGTAATCTAAAATATGCAACCCTTGCATCATATTTGTTAAAAGAGAGAATATAGTAGAGACACAAAGATAGAAGTTGGGAGTGTCTCTGGTGACAAATGAAGAGAACCCATCAGAGAGTGTGGGAGTGAAGAAGAAGAAGAAGAAAAGAACAACCAATTTATCTTATGCAAGCTTGTGCAGGGAAGTTATCTTGGAGAAAATATTTTATTCCTCATCTCATATATTAGGGTTTCCTCGATTTAAGTACCCTATGAGGTTTGTTATCCACTTTGTTGGACTTAGTCTTGTGGATGAATTTTTCCTCCATATTGAAAATTTTCCACTTTTAAAAGTTTTGGTGTCTACGGGTTCCTCCCTTCTCTGTTTTATACATTTTATTATTTTACATATTATTTATTTAGGGAAAATTTGATATGAATTTTTATTTCCGCTTGTTTATATGTTAATTTTGAAATCTTCATTATATACAAGATAAGTTAGAAAGCAATTGTATATTTATATAAATAAAAGTATTTAACTACTATATATGATTGAAGAAATATTTAACATTTTTATATTTAAGTGGAAAAATGTTTTAAATTAAATGAAAATAAAAAAGTACATATATAAAAGGAGATTAATAGATTAGTTTATCATTTGAAATTTAACATAAACTCACGGTCATTATGAAGGTTAATGTAGTTTTCATAAATAATAGGGATGAAAAAGAATTACATGTACGTGGCGAGACTTGGCCGTACGTATTTTTTAGTTTATGTCGGAAAGTCAAGTAATTTTTATTTTTAAGTAACACTTTTGTTTTTGGTGAATTACCGAAAATAGGCAAAACTCCACCAAAACTTCTTAATTTAAATTACATTTTTAGTCTCTTGCATTTAAAATCAAGTATCTTTTAAATTTTTTTAAGAATATAAAATCATTCATAATTTAAGCTATATAAAAAATAAATTGAAATTCTTTTATATCTTGCTATCAGTTAGAAGATGTTATTGATAAAGAATTAAATAATCAAATAAAAAATTAAAATCATGTGATTTGTTCAGGCACGTCTGTGGGCTCATTACGTATATCATATAGAGGCCCAAATAGAATACGCTACCCGGATTAGATTGGGCTAATAGATTTTGAAGCCTTGATGTATTGAGAAAAAGAAATGATTTGGAAGGTTCCCAATCCCATTGGATTGAATAGCACCGTGTTTGGCTGCAGCGTAGTTAGTGTTGGAGACTCAATGAAATCTATGGTGGTTTAGCGGGTATGGATCGGAAGCAGTACCGGCTCGGACCCAAGAATATGGATTATAGCTTCTTGCTTTTGCTCCTCCTCTTCCATGGCTCCCTTCCTCACTCTTCTGGTTTACCTTCTCTCTTTTTGTACTTTATCACTTAAAGAAAAAAAGAAGAAGACATCTTCTACTGATTTTACAATTTTTATTTGTAATCATCATCGCGTTAAGATAAAATTCGATATTAAGCTTGAGCATGGATACGCAGAAATAAAAAGGGCAGTTATTTTTTTTCTTTTTGAAATACTTAGTAGTTTGAACAGTTAGTACTGTGATCGTTTAGGATCCGGGTAATTCTTTAATTATGTTCCTTTCTGATAGATACGCACTCTGGCGTTGCTATATCAATTCGCTTCTCGAATTGTTTGAGACGCATAGTGATGTTTTTGAGTTGGTGTTACAAGGTTCATTTCTGATTAATACTAACTTGACCCACGCTGGCAGTGTTGGTCGTCGATCTTTGGTCTCATTTCCGTGATTCCATCTTTCTCAGATAGGACATTCTATCAGAACCAAAATATCAAATGTTACATTTGTTGTTCTTTTTTTGTCCATCCATTGTGTTGGTGAAGAAAATGGAACTGATTTATTGGATCATGTGTTGATATAAAGAAAAATTGGGTTTGTTTCAGCCAACCAAAAACCTTAATTTTGTTGTGAACGTGGGATAAATCGATGTACCTGTTATTACGACACATATATGTATTTACCTACTTTGTCTCTTTGTTTCTTACTTCTTTCTCATGGACACACACACATGAAATACTGTTATCTACCGATGTCTTGTCTTTGCACTTTGGCTTGCCTTGTCGGGATCATCGTTTCATTCTACTTTCTGCACACTTCTTTTTTCAACTTAAGCTAAAATGGACAATTGGGTATGCTTGCCATTACTTATGCACATCCTTTAGTAAACATGATGTTGTTGGAAATTTATCATAGTAATAATCCTGATTAAGTTTACAATGAGTAGTGAACTACTTTTTTAGTGTTAGGTTATTATCGATCATAATGGGCAAACCATGCACAGCCATTACTATTCTGTCATAATCATAATCTGTCTTGTAATTCGATTTTCATTCCATTTTATGCATTTTTTGTTTGCAATTAATAATGCATCTTGTGATAAAATGTGTAACAACTGGTTGTTATGCAATTGAAGAAGGTATCTACATAATCAAATGAGATATGTAGCAAATTGTTTTTGTAGGTTAATGTTTTAATCTCATTTTATCTTACTTGTTACGGCTCCTTTGTTACACAAAGTTGTTAGCGGAATAGTCTTCTATGCATTTAATTCTCAGTTCTCTTTGTCTTTTTCTGAATGCAGGTAAATCCAGTGGAGTGTGTGTTTCTCAAGGAGGTCGTTTTCCTCCCTTCAAATCTGAGGGTAGTGTTCCCAAAAAGGGTCCTAAAGATTTGACCCTCTGCCGGATATTTCGCAAAAAGACTTGTTGTGATGTAACCCATACACATCCTGCTCTGATGTCTGTAAGGAAGCTTGCTACTACTGGGGAAGCTAGCGCAGAGTGTTTGCACTTATGGGAACTGTTGGAATGTTCCATTTGTGATCCGCGTGTTGGTACTCAGCCTGGACCTCCTCTTATTTGTGCTTCTTTATGCGAGAGAATTTATGAGGCATGCTCAAATGCTTACTTCTCTATGGATGTGAAAACACAGGTTTGTGGATGACTGTCACTTTTTCAAAATTGTTTATACAAGATTATGAAAATGCTTAGAGTCCTGCATCAGTTGGTTAAGAAACAAAAATTGGCATGCCTTTTGTCAAACATTCTTTTGTTTTTTTGTCAAGAAACAAAAATTTACACATTATTGGTTTGTCGTTAATAATTCACAGCAAAATGTTTTTAAGCTTTTAGCTCTGACCTAAGCTTTTTATTTTTATTTTTGTGGAATAGAGTTTTTGATATGTTTATATTAGCCTTTTTAATACCACAACATCGTTTAACTTGGCACCTTATACCCATTTTTTGATTGATTTGAAACACCAGATTCTAGCACCTTGTGGCGTAAATGACTTTGTTTGTGGTAGAGCTGCTGAATGGGTCTCCAACGGTACAGATCTTTGTGTTGCTGCAGGTTTTCGAGTGAGATCATCCGATATTGAATTTGTTGCCTCAGAAGAAGCTTCTTGTTATGGTGATAAATCCAGTCTAGGTTCTGTTGCTGATTCATGGAAGACTTCACAGTTTGAGTTGACCAAAAAAGCTGAGAGCTTGAGGATGTTGGATGATTTCCACCAATGGGTGAGGGAAATGCCATTCGGTGAAAGAGTTTCTTGGGCTATTGGAGGGATGGTTCTAACAGCAGGCTTGCTGTTTGTAAGGTCCGAATGCACTCTTTTTATTTCCAATTATTTATTAGCTGTGCATTTTTGTATGGTCCTGTTACATTAGGCAGGTAAAAGAGGACAACGTGTTGGAAATGCAGATTATCAGAAGTGATTATTCATGATTTTTTTACTCGGTGCATGTTATCATATTGCAGATAGTTTGCGATAAAATTAATATTTTGCCCTTTGACATTGTACCAAATTCAAGTAGAGTTGCATCTTAAGGATAATCTTGGATTTTTGTCATCTACTTTCTTTATGTTCATTCATTGAGAAATGTCCTTTGTAATTATTGTTGGAACGATGTTAATCTTCTTTTTGTATATTCTAATCATACAGCAAAAGGAAAAGCCATAGCCAACGCCAGAAACTCGCTGCAATAAAGCGAGCTGCCAGGAAGCTTGAGGGCAAGATGGTGGAGAAACTGCCTTCTAATGCTCAAGAATATAGAAGAAGAATTTCCAGATGAGTGTTTCTTGTATGTGATGTTGAGAACATAATTAACGGTGCTAGTTTGTAGTTGAGTCCTTGAGTTTCCTGTTATAATTATCAAAATGAAATCTTGCTGTACTTTGTACTCTCGCTTTTTATGTTCTTTCCTTCTTTTTGCATAGTTTTTTCGTAATATTCTTCCCTGGAATATAGTTTTCTTTAGACCGAAGTATAGTTGTAAAAAAGAGTTTGTTTGGTCTTTATGGCTTTTTTTTTTTCTGTAAAAAAATTATTGACTTATGAAAAACCATTGTTGTATAAAAGCCGGGATGCTTCCACATCTCCAACCCTTGTCCTCTAAGATTGCTTACTTCTTCATGCATCATGAGTCAATACTATCGAGTCATTGATGTCCAAATGCTGTGAGGGTATGTGGGAGGTATTATACCCTTGTTTAAAAGATCAGCAAAGGATGTCAGTAGCTTCGGGGTAGTGGAGAAATGTTAGAGGCATTTATAATTACATTTGAGGAAGAAAAACAAAAGTGATGCTGATTAAATCAAGAAAAAATGATAGATTATGCGTTATAAAAATGAAGTTCTCCATTTATTTTAGAAGTTTTATACTAAGTTTGTGAGGAGTACTATATATACCATAGCACATTCATCTTTATATAATATGTCGGTTAAAATTTATTAAAACTACAAAACCAGTAATTGGATTTCTGTCAGCTAACAGTGAAGATATATTACCAATCACAAAGTTCTATACATGAGATTTATAAAATGATTAGATGTCCATTAAAATTTAGCTATGTAGTGCTAAAACCTCTGTTGCTTACTGTTTTCAAACTTCTTTTTATGATAGAAAATTAGGCATAAATTTGAAATTCCTGGCTGCTTGGAGCACTTCTAATTTTGTTGGCAGAATTAGAAGCTGATGATGAAAGCATTGAGAAAACTCTGAACACAGGCTTTCGGGCGTGTCAGCCGAAACCACATTGTTTTGAACGATAGTTGAAAGAGATAATGGTTTCGAGCCATAGTCTCGGACGTACAGGTCTTGTTCTTTGGAGAAGGATGGGAGCTGATTATCACGAATTTTAATATTCTAATGCATTTTTTAAATAGATTTTGATATTTTAAAAAAATACATAACTTTAATATATTAACATTAGTATATTTGAAGGTTGAGCAGTGAATAATATATAAAAAAAATAAGTAGAAAATATAGACTCTATTTTCATTCGTGGACTGGGGTGGTAGATTTTATTTGTTGGACTTTACCATCTCATTTTGTTGTAAATCAAACATATCTCTTAATGAAGTATTAGAAGCTAATTCTTCCAAACACAGTGCTTGTTAAATTAAGTGCTACTCTTTTTCATATACACTTTATTATGGATCGGTATTGATTTGGTTGGCATGACCAAGAATCCCTTCACCTAAATTAAGATCAATTAAATAGATTGAAGGAATGGATTCTTTTCAATTCTAATTGGAATCAAACTAATTATATTTCATTTCATTGAAATATTAAATATATCTTATATGAATGAATCCAACTGTTTAATACACTTTTTTTTTATATATATTATAAGCTGTTTGTTATAACTTTCAATTTATTATTATTTACCGTCATTGATTAATTTTTTAAAATAACTGAATTTTAGGAGAACAACCATAAAAGAAGCTTTTGATTTTAATAAGATTTTATATATATACTGTTTTTGTCGGATTATTTTAAAAACATAAGTTTATGGATGAAATTTTTTTTAAAGATAATTGCTTTAGGACATAAAAGATATGTACTTTTTTATATTATATTATTTTTTGTTAATATTAATCTTAGTATTAATATTTATATTAATAATTTTAACATAAACATTTTTATTATTATTATCGATAATGTTGTTATTATTATAAGTATTTTTTTTAATTATAAAAAATGTTATTGTACTACATAATTTTATTAAATAAATTTTTAATTTTTTAAAAATTTATAATTTATAATTATTTATAATATTATTATTAGTGTTTTTAATTATTAAATATATAATTTTTAAATTGATTTAAATAAATATTATATTATTATTTTATATAAAACAGAAGAGAAAAAGATGTACGGGTCACAAACTAGATGCTTTTTGAAAAGCTGTAACAAATAAGTTCTAATACATTTTATTTTAGATTTTAGTATTCAAAATTCTTCTGATTTTTTTTATTGATTTTAGTCTACCTACTTCCTTATCTAATGTTACCAGCTATTTTGGTCTGGCCATATAATTTATTGTGTTTTTTTTGTCATATTCCGGTAAAAAATTAATAACATTCGACATAATAAATATAAAAAATAGATACTAAATAAAACACTTAAATTTTTATTTAAAATATGTTTTACTTTGAATATAAAATAAAGGGAGATAGAAACTCGAAAAAAAAATATACTACCATTTATTTCTATTACCATAATTGATTTCCCTATCAAACTATTATACTTGAAACCAGAACTGATGCAACCGATGAACATAATATTATAAAGCATGATTTGATTTTAATAATTGTGTTAGGTCTCTTTGTTATGGAAGTTTGGGCCGAATATAGTAAGTGTAGAGTTGGGCCTATGTTTCAGAACCAAAGCTGGCCCATATTCTGAACCCTATTATGAAAGCGTACAAGTAAAAAACCCTAATTTGCTTGCTATCATAAATCGCAGGTGTAGCGGCAAAGAGTGAAGGAGGTTTGTTCCGAGACCCGAAGCAGCAATGGTTATTCGTCTCTCTCTGTTTCATTGTTCAGCATCTGTAGCATTGCTATTCTTCTGTCTCTAACGGTTTTCATTTGAATTGGATACACAGGGGATCGATCTGAAGGCCGGAGGTAAGAGCAAAAAGACGAAAAGAACTGCACCAAAGTCCAATGATATCTACCTCAAGCTCTTGGTTAAGGTCGGTTTCAATTCACTTCTCTCATGCTTTTTTCTTTGTGGTCAGTGATGATAAATGTGATCCCAGCTCATTACGAGACCTTCACCATTGCAAGGTCCGGGAATAGAATTTTCCACATTTTTCTGAGCCACTTTCTCCCATAAGAAGTGTAGTTGTTATTTTTTGTTTGATTACTTCAGTTATGATGTTTTTAGAAATACTTAAGAAAGTTGCATTCAACCCTTCTTGTGAAACTGCACTTAATTTTTTTTTTGTTGTATGCTAGTTTGTCTTACTTCTTGCAGATCCGTTTTTACCTTAAACTCGTTTACTGAATTTTAAATTTGAAATCTTATCCCTAGAATTCCTTTAATAATGGATTGATGGAGATTTCCTGCTAGTAGATGAGAAAGGTTCCCGATGATGTTTTATCTCATTTTACCATGCTAATTCTGATTATAGATGATTAATATTCAGTTTAATGAACTGAGGGAACTGATCTATTTCACTGGTACTTGCCAATTTTTGACATTCAAGTTTACAGGTTTTGGAAAACCATCTATTTTTTGTTTGAACTATTTGTTCTCAAAATTTTCCGTGTTCATCTACAATACTTTCTTGAATATGTGTATTTTTCTTTTGTATACTTTAAGTGTTCTGATTTTTTTTAAATGATCAGCTTTATCGCTTCCTTGTCCGGAGAACTGGCAGCAATTTCAATGCTGTTATACTCAAGCGATTGTTCATGAGCAAGGTTAACAAGGCCCCACTTTCTTTGTCAAGGTTGATTAAGTATACCAAGGGAAAGGTTCGTTTTTTTGTGTAGTATTTTTCATTTTTATTTTTGTATTTGTTTCCATTGTTTTAAATTTTAAAATTTATCTTTGCAGGAAGAAAAGATTGCTGTTGTGGTGGGGACTGTAACTGATGATATTCGTGTTTATGAAGTTCCATCCTTGAAAGTTACAGCACTAAGGTTTACCGAGACTGCACGTGCAAGAATTGAAAAGGCTGGTGGTGAATGTTTGACATTTGATCAGTTGGCTCTTAGGGCACCTCTTGGACAGAACACGGTATGCTCAGAGGCTACTGTTGGTTTTTTTCTTTTTCTGAATGACTGTTTTTGTTCTCTTGAATGCTTTTGTTTTTTTCTCTTTTTATATCATTGCTTACCATATCCTTTGTAGTTCCATGTTTAATCTTCTGTTCTGCTTGAAGTTGTTATTTTTGCTTACTCATTTGGTTCATCTTAATTTTTGTTTTCGATCCATACTAATCTAACCAAAAATTAATATTGATTAATAAAAACCGAGTAATTTGATGAGAAACATAGGATTCATAGCTTAACTTTTTTGTGCCTAGAATTTGTTCTTTTTCTGAATATTGAGTGGTATGCTATTGGTTGAAATTTTCATATTATTTTATTTGTTGTCTGCCATCCTAATCCTGCGCAGCAAATGAATTACCTCCACATTGTTTCAGTCATATGCTTTAAATAATGCTGAAAGATTTTTGTATGTATGTATACATTTGCCGTGTTACCTGAACTGTGTAATTATTGAATGCAGGTTCTTCTTAGAGGCCCAAAGAATGCTCGTGAAGCTGTGAAGCACTTTGGTCCTGCTCCTGGTGTTCCTCACAGCCACACCAAACCTTATGTTCGATCTAAGGGAAGGAAGTTCGAGAGGGCTAGAGGAAGGAGGAACAGCCGAGGATTTAGGGTGTGATGTGATAGATAATTTTACGCTGGTATTATTACCTCTGGAATGCAGATTTTTCTTATATGTTAGACTGTGGAGGCAGTTTTCTTGTTATTTGTATTCTGATAATGATTTAAGTACGAAGTTTTCATTTTTGGCTCCTTTATTTTCCAATTGTGTTTTGTGGAAGCTTTAACTCAGTTTTGATGTCATAGATTGGATAATCGTTAATTATGTCATACATACTTTGGCCTCTCCCAACCTTACTACAAATTACGGAATTTTTGAACGACGAGCATCTATTTTTTCTCATGGAAAGGATTTGCCTAACTAGACTGTAGTGCTTTCAGAGATGTTTGTGGCACCCAATCTTTTCATCACTCAACTTCAAATTAAACTTGTCTTGATGCGCTCATTGGTAATAAGCCTATCCAAAATAAAAACATTATTACGTTTATTCCTCTATTGTATAGAAATGAACTTGTATATTTCGAACTCCACATTGATGATTCGTAATTGTTTTGAAATCTGATTTTTTAAATTTGCATACTCTGCTTTTCAATTTAAACTGTTTATTCCCTTTTTCTTATGTAGTTTATCGTAATAAAAAGATCAGTTAGGAAAACATGTACTTCATAAATTTAATTATAATAAGATTATTGGAGAACTTGTCAAACAAGTACAAAGAGAGCCTCTACGAAACGGAGCAAGCAAAAGTTGCCCTAAAATAGTCTGTGGATAGTACTTTATAAAATATGGCCATGATTCAGGGTCCAAACTTCTTAAGGAAATGATAGATGTGATTGGTCACATCCTTTGGTGCTTCTTGGTTGCTGAAGTGTGCAACACCTTCCAGCACCACCACTTCATCCAAAGTTGGCACATCTTTCTTAAAACCACCGTTGTGAACGTACTCCTTCGTCCCCGGTGAAGTGTACATCAAGTCATCGCCACCTGTAATGAACTTTACCGGAACATTCTCGATTCCCATTCCAGTCCACGATGCCGTTAGCTCCCAGTTTCTGCAAAACCATTCAAGATGCTACTATTAGCCACAGTTCCTGCTAATTTCTTATTATTTTTATCCAACCTCTAATATCATAGTATCAAACTGCAATTCTCCCCGTTCTGTTGTGAATAGTTCTACATTTCATGTTAATTATAGTATTAGTATGAGTTTAACTCAACTTCCCTGATAGGTGCAATTCAACAAAGACAACAAATAGCACAACAAGAAGATGATAATAAGAGAATATCAAAACATCATTTTTGTTTAACATGGTTCAATTAAAGTATCAATAGTTTGGATTAATTTTCACGGATCATGTAATTGAAATTTTCTATTTACAGAAATAGTGAATAAGATTTAGCACATATCGTTGAGATTGAACAGAATCATGAAAATGAAAATGTCGTGGTATTAGTTTCTCAACACACAAGAACATGTACACAAGAGAATAAAAGAATGGATCTCACAAGTTGAGATTTCTGTAGTAGTTCAAGCCTCCAGTGAAGCCAGTCCTCTGAAATTTAGTAACGTAGTAATCAAGATCTTGTTGAGAGAGCCAAGACGGCAAGGTGGGTGAAGTATGGGGATTAAACCCAGTTTCATGCCCCGCTTTTGGAAAAACTGGTGGACCTGATATGTCTTGAAAACCAGCACAAAGAAGAACATAAGACAACAATGACAAACTGCACTCCAAGATGAATGAAAAACAGGTACAATTGTCAGACCAGTTTTTCGCGCAGTAAATATGTTGTTTAACAGATACGTAATGTCAACGCAAGCCATGGCGGCTTCCGTCTTTCCTGTTTCCTGCCATTCATATGATAACAGCATCAATCACATGTTCATACCATAAAATAAAACTATTTCATCCATTGAGAGATTTTGAAACCACACTCACTGCTTCTTCAAATAAAATGGCAGATGATTCATAATAATGAACCATTCTGTGTTCTCAGATTTTGTATGCAGAGAAAGAATATACGAAGTATTTGATTTACCTGAAATCTGCATATGTAGTAGTCATCTCCATACAAGGCACGAAAACCATCTACGGTTTTCTGTTGAGGATTTCTTCCGAGGAAGGGTCGGAAGGGGACACTGAGGGAAACATAGGCGTTGATTCTGTCTGGTCGGAACATGCAGAGGTACCAACCGATGATGGCACCCAAATCGTGTCCCACCAAGAACACTTTTTCCACACCCAGAGAATCTATGAGCGCAACCATGTCACCCACGAGGTGAAAACACGTGTAGCTGCTCTCCGGAACAGGGGCCTCCGTGTCGCCGTAGCCTCGGAGATCAGGCGCCACCGCACGATAACCGAGAGAACTGAGAGCCAGAATTTGGTGGCGCCAGGAGTACCATAGTTCAGGGAAGCCATGCAAGAACAACACCACTGGTCCTTCTCCTTTTTCCGCAACATGCATCTTTATGCCGTTTACTTCTACCATACTGTGCTTTATGCTCTCCATCTCTCTTCTCTCTCTTTCTTCACCTTCTTCACCACACCTTACCCAAACTTCTCAATTCCACAATCCAAAATTTAATATTACGGCCTGTTACGTTTTGGACAAGTTAGAAAAAGATAACCTTTTATTCACACCATGTAACTCGTTTTTTTTTTCTTCACAATTAGGCAATTCTGCTTCCATAATTATAGAATTAGACAAATTAAAATTTTGAAATCAGGCAAGTCACTCTGACATGATTTCATCGTAATTAATGTTTAATAGATGACGAAAGTTGTAATTTATTAGATTTAATTATTATGTAATGTATATTTGATTGTTATTAAATTGTTTATTTCATAATTAAGGGTAAAATGTATACAATTATTGGATATTGACTGATTTATTTTCTTTGAGCAATAAATCTAAAGAATTTACATATGTTTAATTCGTTATCGTTACTAAGTCCAACTATTTATGAACATAAAAAAATCGAAGGAAGATAAGGACAAAAGTAATTAGTATAACAATTTTTCAAATAAAAATATATATTTAGAATTAGAAGGTGCATCAAAAGAAAAATTAAAAATATCGTAATAAACATTTATATATTTTGAATTTTAGATGGGAAAGCGACGACTTACATGACCTATGTCTTCCTCAAGTTAAGAAATCCAAACATCTATATTGTCAAATCGCTACCAACCAAAACACGAAGATCACGAATCTCATGCATAATATCATTCACGATAGCAGATGAAGTTTCAAGAATAGCCTGAGGTGGTGGAGACATGTGTGCTAATCAAGAATAGGCTGACTATCAATGTTTTTGACAAAACCAAAAGAATTAATAACTTCAACACCAATTTTGAAAGTTCTTTTATTCTTCATAAAATGTTCATCATCAAGAGGAATATCAAACTGATCATAGAAGGCGGTAATCAAGTGGGGATATGGTAAAGAGACATTTTTCATCCAGTTTCTAATAAGATGAGTCTAGTTGATCTCCCTTCTAGTTAATAGTGCCCACATCAAAATAAAGTCCTCTTCAATGGCCTATGCAAGGTTACTGCCACGGGGCAACATACGTGACAAATGATATAATACATTATACGGTTTTTAACCTTCAAAGACCCCACAAGTATTCTACCACCGATGTTGAAGGGCGAAGGTACGATTACATGACAACAAACCTAGCTAAGTGCATGAACTCAAAGCTTAAGGGAGCTTGATCATTACCTATCTCTGCTTTACTAAAAATAACTTTCTAAAGGACAAAAACATGGTTTCTTGAACGAGGCTTGAAGGTCGACTTTATGTTAAGAGCAGACCATCAATATTTAGACGACATAACTGTGCTTCATCAAAATCAACAGAAATCAACATTTTGTCATGTTCATCGACGCGGTCGAGATAACTTTTTAGGGTGCAAGAGATATCAACCCCCACCAATATCTACCTAATTCAATTTCATAAGTGTCAAATTAAAATATTGATGTTGTGGTTGTTGTCACTTTCAAGCAAATAGCTTTCCATGTCATCACATCATAACTTTTTGTTCTTTTTCTCATCTACCGCTAACAAATTTGATCTATTTTTTTTTTAGTCTCCATATTTGATCTATTTTGTTTTTAGTCGCCATATGATAAATAAGGCTTATGAAATCCAATTCTATTCATTGTGAAATGAAGACTATTGGTCAACTTATACAAGTACATATTTCATACCAGACCTTCAAACGTGGCGTAAGGCATTCAGACGACCAAGAACTACTCAGATCCATAACGAAATGGGATCAACCAATTCTGGATAAACCGAAAAAAGATTTTTACTATTGTACTGAAGATCATCATAGGAACCAATATCTATTTCGATAATGAATTGCATTGCTTTCTAATTTTAACTTTGTATTACAATTCAGTTTGATATTACCTTTTATTAATCAATAATCTTATACAATGGTCATATCTTCTAAGTTTACATGTTGTAAATTTAAATTTCTTTTAACTGAGTGCATTCATTTTGGAATGACCAATTTACATTATAATGTTATATAGTATTTCATAAAGAATTAGTCTCGTAATTAATTACAACTAATTCGTAATTGATCACAAAAACCTAAGAAGCTCCAACACATCTCGAAGGTTGCGCTTCCCAGCTTCCTGTATGTTGCAGACACAAACACTTGTCGGAAGCTTAAACGATGCAGTGCCAGACACCCCAAACACGACCCTGTAATGGGATGTGGTAAAGAAGACACGGCCATTTCTCAAGGCTCAGTTTTTGGATGTTGTGGACATGTCGGGGGAACTACTTATGCTTTTGCAAAGAAAAAGAGATGAAGCTGGTAGGTTGCAGCGGAGTAAAGAAGAGGGAAAGAGAAAGAGTAGAAAAGAAAGAAATAGAAAAGTAAAAAAAATAAATATTTTAAAAATTATATTAATAATTTAATATTTTATTAAATTTGATTTTTTCATAAGCTTTACATACTTTTTTATTTGAACCTAAAATTTAATTCAAATTTAAAGTTATATATGGTTTATTGGATAAATATATAATTATTATTATGTTTTGTTTTTTTAATTGAGACTATTTTTATATTTTTATTTATTTTACTCTTAAATTATGAACATAAAAAATACAGATTTTATACTTTGAATGTCTTTTTTAAATGATAAATGGAAGTTATAAAATATAAATTAAACTTTTAATTAAGAAACAAAATTAAATTTTAAATTGTTTTTTACAATAATCATATTAAAATTAAAACTATAACATAATATTAAATAATCAGTAATTTAATATTGTTTTAAAAGTATATAGTATATTGTATCATAATTAATTTTAATTTGTGACATGTTTTATCTTTTATACTTATATAATTTAATTTTTATATAATTAATATATTTTAATAAATATATGTCGTGTGTCATGTGTCCAATGTCATGTGTTTTTTAATTTTGCTGTATCTGAATGTTCGTGTCCGTACATATATTTTTGTCTAGACTTCATAATCCAAAACTCTCTGATAATCACTTATATTGTCTTTGTTATCGGTTACAAAACTGTAATATTCTCGTTTATAATCGATTACGTTTACTTTAGTGCCTTCAGGGCTACAAAGCGAACAATCTGGCCAAAGAAAAAAACAAATCCAAGGATATGATTTTTCTTTTAAAATCGTGTGTGTGGAAGCTGCAAAACTTATCCAATATTGTAAATTCTAAAAAAATTACCCATTTTTGTAATTATAAAGACAAAATTGCCTCTGAAAAAAAAAACGTATAACCCCTTCACGGAAAACTCCAAACTTGCTCTCCAACTTCATATTTTACTTCTCTTTTGTTTGTTTTGAAACTAAAATTCTCGTTCTCATCTCTCTCACCCATCTCAAAGCCTAAAAATTTGTCCAGCGGTGCTTGAATCTTAAAATTTCCACCGTTCTCAAGAACTCTATATGTCGGTGTTTTTGATATTAATTTTCTAGTCAACCTTTGGCGTTGAGATTTGACAGTTTTGAGTTCAAAATATTTGACCAAAGTCTGTGTTCCAATAGATAAAAGTCTCTTTTGGGGTCCAAAAGTTGAGTTCAATCTTTCTTCCTGTAGAGCCTTTTCAACACTAGAAAGAAGCATTGATACTATGCTTCTGCTCTTTCTTCAAGCTTTCTTTCTTCATGCAATCTTTTCACACTGCAAATGGAAAGAGGTCGAAATAATATTCAAAACAAGTTTAAATGCAGTGGCACTCACTTTTTTCTTTTTGGAAATGACCGCGCAGGAAGACGAACACTTCTGTACCGTACACTAAGATTTTTTATGGCATGGGGCAAATTTTCAAATAAATTAGGCAATTATAATAATATTTTAATCTAATTTTAACTTATCACTTCAATTTTGATCATTTTTAGATCAAAACATCACATTATAAAAAAAATTAAAATAAATAATTAAAGAAAAAAAATGATAAGTTAAAAATAAATAAATAAAATATCATTATCAATTAAGCAAATGTTAATAGTTAATAGGTAACTCATGCAACATTGTAACCCACTTCACTTACTTTGATGTCTATTTATTTGAAACACAACTTTGTTTTTTTATTTTTATTCCAAATAAAAGTCGTGTGGGCTACCGACATTAAGTAAAAGTCGTCTGGCGGCCGAAAGCGTACAAGTCGTCCTTTTTTTTGCTAATTTGGAAGTTGACATTGATTTTTTTTAGATACATTTAAATATAGATCGATAGAATTGGTTTTTTTATATATATATATATATATATATATATATATATATATATATATATATATATATATATAATCTTTATGTATAACCGTAATTTGTTAATTTTTGTATTTGTTTTAATTAAGATTGTGATGTGATAATTGTTTTTTAATTCACAAAGTATAAAATATTTGTAATGAGAATGATAAAATAACTTTTTTATTAAGTATCATAATGAATATATTTATCTATGTCTTCCGGTTCCACAATTTTAGTCTTTCGGAGATACATTGTTTTAACCACTTTGTTAAGTTTCACTAAACTGAATTGCATCTTATTGTCAATCGATAATAATGCATTAAATTTTTATTTTACACATAAAATTTAATGATATTAAATTTAAAAGATTATATTTATTTACTTTCGTATCAAAATGTATTCAAATTTAGAACATGGACAAATTTCAATTTCGCATCAAGATTGAGGGACTAAAAGCATGTTAGGAAAATATTAAAATAAATAATAATAAGTATATAAGAATAATAAGATAGATATATGGGTAGGGATGTAAAAAAAAATTGTACTCACGAACATCCGTGCGCAACGAATAAGAAATGAACATTGAAAATGAATATTCGCGGGTAACGGGAGTACAAGTATTTTTGATACTCGCATGTTAACGGAATGAGTATTGGTATCAAAGTATTCGTACTCGTGGACACTCGTGTCTGCTATATTCTAATTTAAGTTAAAAAATAAATAAAAAATGATTAAAATAGTAATACATTGATTTTGAATGGGTTATTCTTTATCAATTGATTTTAAAAAAATCTTCATTTATCTTTAAACTGTCATTCAACACTACTATTTAGATGGGTTATTTGCATTTTGTTTGAAATTTAAAAATGTTATGCATTGTATTTTTATTTGAATTTATAGTTAAAATTTGTTGTTAAATATTAAAATTTTCTTTTTGTAAATACTCGCGGGTACCCGTGGATATCCATGGATATTAAAAAAAATGTGGGTATTCGCATAACGAATATCCGCACAGAGCATACGAGTACGAAGTGTATATTTATCCAACGGGTATGATATAAGGGAGCTACTACCTGTACCCTATCCGTCCCGTTGACATCCCTATATATGAGTAACAAAATATTCATAAAGTCAAACAAATAATAATAATAATAATAATAATAATAATAATAATAATAATAATAATAATAATAATAATAATAATAATAATAATAATAATAATAGTAACAATATAGAACAAAACTATGAAAGAAGTAAAGAGTAAAAATAACATGGATTGAGGCACGCATAACGTTATCCTTAGAGAGGAAATGCCCCTACTCCAAGGACAATACACAATATTATGCACTCTTCTCCTAAGATACAATAACTCGTCAAATCGATCGAGAGCAGCGAATGATCTCTGAACCTTATGAATACCAATATCTTAAAAGACAATATAGAGTGGAAGACTAAAAACATAAAACACTTTTTGTGAGTTAATGTATTTGTTGTGTATTTTTCCTATGTACCTAGGTAATATTTATAAATAAAGAAGGGAAACATAGAAGTCCATTGTCATCAATATAATTTAAACAAAAATAATTTGTAATCAATAAAATAAACCTGTTTACCTATAAATAACATTTACTCATACAATCAATAGTCCATAAAACTTAAATAATAATAAAATTTTTATTTTAATTATTTATTTTGTAAATTATATTAAACATTTCCAACAGAACAACAAAACATATTTAACCTTGTTTAGTTTACGCATCTAAGAACTTTTCTAATGTTAGTCATACTCTCAACAATTTTCTAATGTTAGTCATACCCTCAACAAATTTTATATGAAAACGTAATTGTTGTATAAAAAACTATTACCCATTCACTTGGATAATGATTTTAAAATGTCTAAAATTTTATGCATCAATAAATGTTTACTCTTGTTATATAATGAAATACTCTCTTTTTCCCCTTTAGAGGAATTCTTGTAACCATAGGATGTTGTAATGAATGGTGCAGGATTCCCTAAAATAATACCTCCGCTTTACATGAGAGTTGTGTACTAGTAAGTATTTTGTGGTATCATTGAAAGTTTCTTTACTTATACTCAATACTAAAAACTATATAGTGGACATTTACTCACATAATTAATAGTCTATTAAGTAGGACATTATTATGGAGTAGTAAACACAATGTGTATCTAAGTGATAGTATTTTTGCTTAAGATTTGACTATAACTCTGGGAAAAAAGAAGTAATTTTGATTGAAATCATGGCAACAACTTTCCTTTATTAACAGTTTACACGCATAACTGAAACTTAATTTGCAGAATTGAAACTGGGTTTGCATTGACATAGAAACCATGACTCAGAACTTGGTAATGAAGTCATGAATGTGATTGGCCACATCGTGTGCTGCTTCTTGGTTGTTGAAGTGGCCAACCCCTTCCTGCACCACCACTTCCTCCAGAGATGCCACATCTTTCTTGAAACCACCGTCGTGAATGTACTCCTTCATCCCCGGGGAAGTGTACACCAAGTCAACGCTACCCGTAATGAACTTAACCGGTACATTCACGATTCCCACTCCAGTCCACGGTGCTGTCAGCTCCCAATTTCTGCAAAACCATCAGCAAAATCACAACTTTTACAACCCATTAAGCTTTGAAGCTCCCAGAATATTCCTTTTCTCTAAATAAACAAGATCGACAACATCTGAATACAAGAACTCACGGGTTGAGATTTCTGTAATAGTTCAAGCCTCCAGTGAAGCCAGACTTGCTGAATTTGGTAACGTAATAATCAAGATCCTGTTGAGTGAGCCACGAGGGTAGGGTCTCTGGAGTATGGGGATTAAATCCAGTTCCATATTCCCCTTTTGGGAAAATTGGTGGACCGGTTTGGCGCGTCGTGAGTATGTTCTTCATCAGATATCCAGTGTCAACGCGAGCCAGCTCCGCTTCCATCTTCCCCGGTTCCTGCGCCACACATCATATCAACACATACACTACTTTATCCTTCTTTCCTTTCATTTTTGTGTTGTTGAACAGATCTAGATCTCTGATACTATTTTATTGGAAATATTCTAGAAGCAGTGTTGGTAGCTGATACCCAAGAGCTTAAAACAAGAGAAAGTACCTGAAATCTGCATATGTAGTAGTCTTCTCCATACAAGGCACGAAACATATCGACGGTTTTCTGTTGGGGGTTTCGTCCGAGGAAGGGTCGGAACGGGACACTGAGACAGACATAGGCCTTCACTCTGTCTGGTCGGAAGAGACAGAGGTACCAACCGAGGATGGCACCCCAATCATGTGCCACAAGGAACACTTTGTCCACACCCAGAGAGTCGATGAGCGCAACAATGTCTCCGACAAGGTGGAAACACGTGTAGGCGGTGAGTGGCTCAGGGGCATCGGAGTCACCGTAGCCTCGGAGGTCAGGGGCAACGGCACGGTAACCGACGGAACTGAGATGCAGAATCTGGTGGCGCCATGAGTACCAGAGTTCGGGGAAGCCATGCAAGAACAACACCACCGGGCCTTCTCCCTTCTCTGCAACATGCATCTTTATGCCATTTACTTCCACCGTTCTGTGAACTATCTCCTCCATCTTTTCTTTTATCTCTTTCTTTTCTGTTCTATTGACCTTATGCAGATACACTCCTCCTTCCCTTACTTATACTTCCCACCCATTTATCTTGGAAAACTATTTTTTATTTTTTATTATTTATATTCTTACTTTTTTTTATTAAAATATTTCAAATTTCATATGATGGAGTCTATTTCATTTTTTTTTTTTGATAAATTCATTGGTTTAATTAAATAAATTGATTGAATTGTTTAAAAAGAGAAATTTTATGTAATATTACATGAAAGAATGAAATATTATTACAAAATATAAATAAAGTTTGCAAACCATACAATATAAGCCGCCACTGGTGTACAATATAAGCCGCCACTGGTGTACATGATTCTTTACAATATCATGTTTTAAAAAAAAAGTGTATGAAAACTTCAAAAGACACTGTGTGCGGACCTGTCCTTTACACGTAACCAAAAATATATAATTTTATTGGTATTATTATAATAATACAACATGCATTGAATTTGATACACACTACTTTATCCCAAACTATATTATATATATGAGCCACCGATTAAAGTTTGAAAGATGACAAACTATATTAATTAAGAAAAGGTAACATGTGATATATATATATATATATATATATATATATATATATATATATATATATATATATATATATATTTTTTTATCATATATATATATATATATATATATATATATATATATATATATATATATATAAATATCACTTTGTTTATCACCGATATATGTCGCTTTTGTTTATTTATATTTTGTAATTTTCAAAGATGAGCCACCGATATATTTTGGTTGTTGATTTTTAGTCCATTGCTTTGACTTGCAAACTTTATTTATATTTTGTAATAATATTTCATTCTTGTAATATTAGACATTCTCAAATATGAGAGTATCTAATAAATAAAAAAGTGAAATAGATGAAATTAGAAAAAATTATTTAAAATGGATTATACATCAAATACGACTTAAAGACCGTAATTTTTCTAAGTAGAAATTCAATACTCAATTATATATATATTTTTGTTAAATTAATAACAATAATTAAATATATAAATATTGAATATATTATTTTGGCCCCTTCAAATTTTTTGGTGAAGATCTGCTGGATGTACACTAAAAAGATTTATCAAAACTTAATACATAGACATTGAGAGAAAATTTAAAAATAATAAACTTTTAAGATACATGAGATGGTATTATTAAGTTCATCGAGAAATAAGAATAAATTATTTAAGAGATTAAATGTTGCTATAGATTGAAGGTCACTAATGTAAATTACATGCATACAATTGATAGTTAGGATCGATCCATGGAAAGCCAAATAATATAAAGGTCGAGGAACGAGGATTCATAGTGCATAACAGTTAAACAAATGGGTCACTAAAGGACAATATCACTTTCAAAAGTCATCCAAGCATCATCTCGAGCCTCTTAGGCCTCCGTGGTTGTAAACCAGAGTATGAGCAAAAGACTACCAAACCCTATGAAATGAATGTCATAAAAGAGGCATATAACTCTTTAGAAAGTCACTTAGTTATGTTCTTTCCAAACATCGATTGCAGAAGAAGTATCAAAGAGAAATATCGATAACATAAAGAAACAAATCGAGGAGAACAAAACAACAATTGATTTGGAGACTTAATGGATAGTAATTGCTCAAGTCATGTGGATTTCAAAATATTAAGGGCAATTTGAGATAGATAGATACTTATAATTTATTCAAATCTAAATTCAAATCTTGTAAAAATGTCTGGGGATGGTATTTTACAAGGGTGACAAATTATGGAACAAATCATACATTCTGAAACGCCATGAACATGAAAATGACTAAATCAACGTTGATTGTTGTAAGTTGGGTCACCGCCTTCATTGATTTTTGTTAAGTTTCTTTGTTTTCCTTTATAATTTATTTTTCTACAAGTTGCTTTATTTTTTTACTGTTCTATCGCATTACCATTGATCATCGTGTCCATCTTTTGAATTCAATCATCTATATTTTTCACTTCATCCTTTGGTTGTTACATTTCATTTCCATCTTCACCAAAATATACAAAAAAATGGAAAGTATATAAAACATTGACTTGTTATGTGTGAGATACTTGTGGAAATCCACATAAGAATCGAATCGAGTGGATGAAATTGGTGCATGAAATTAACAATTTTTACATTAGATCAGAGTTTTGCATCGATATCGAGACATAAACAACACCCCAATTAGGATAAAAAGTCAAGTGTTTGTTAAACCTAAAAATAGAACTCAAATAAAAATGTTTAATAATTAACAAGAGTAAGAAATCATTCAAACTAAATTCCCGATAAACAAACAAGAAAAAAAAAGATAGATATGTAACAAATGTATATAAAATTAAAGTGTATTACTTTTTTAAAGCCATGTTGTTTTTAATAAAGAAGATCATTGTCCAGAAAATATAAATAATAAGTTTATGAGATATATTAATATGATGAAAAAAATATAAGCAAGAAAAACATAAATGTTTAAGATAAAGGTGTATCCTTTCATTATTTAACTTTGTTTCATTATCAAGCTTTAATGCTATACATGAATCTAACACTTTAATTTTATACTTGAACTATCTCAATGAACTTCAGACTACACGAGCGTTTTTACCAATTTGGTATAATTTGTTTATAAAATTATGAAAGTGGTGCAACTTTTTAAAATTGTACAAGTTATGTTAGCACGACTTTGTAAGGAAGAAGTTACCTCAATCTGAAATGATTTTCCTAAATTTGACTCGAAGTCATGCTAAAATAATAAAACTTCTTTGATTTTACGAAAACATAAAAATTATGTCATGTACACGACTTAAAGTCAAATCTAATAAAGTCCTTTACCGACACAACTTTTTCTTTATGTACTTGTGTTAACATGACATGACATGATATGTCCATACTAATTTTTTTTAAGAAGTTAAAACGTTTTTATAATTTCAGAAGTAAATTATCCTATTAGTAAAATGAAAAAAAACATTAGACTATATTTATGAAATAATTGTCAATTAACTATTTTGTTGTTATTGGTGTAGTTATTTCCATTAAGTTGTATGCTTTATGTGGGTTGAAATGGTTTTTTTATTAAATATATAAAAAAGATAGCAAGTATATATATTAAATTTTGTTAACAACAAAATCTCCTAAAGAAAGGTTTAATTACATTAAATCTATGTACTACTACAGGAACAGGAAGAAGTGATCATCTCTCTGCAGTTTGAGAAATGTGGCATTACAGAATATACAAAGACTTGAAACCAATAAAAAAAAAAAAAAACAAGAAAA
>Ga0209589_1003111_pt1 | contig 29071 bp, 9 predicted proteins | sample CowpeawhiteBW_FD_187525 | JGI IMG/M metagenome (GOLD analysis project Ga0209589, IMG submission 187525) | Root nodule microbial communities of legume samples collected from California USA - Cow pea white BW (SPAdes) (version 2) | ecosystem: Host-associated > Plants > Roots > Nodule | place: USA...
AAAAAAAAAATATATATATATATATATATATATATATATATATATATATATATATATATATATATATATATATATATATCATTCGATACTTGCATTATAAGCAATCACAAATGTATTACCTTTCTAGTAAATACTATTCAATAAATGTTAGAAATCAGAGGAAGAGTTTAACTTTCATGTTGAATAAAAATAAATAATTTGAGCAGCATATAAGAAAAAAAATTCACAAATATATTATTTTAAGATTTTGGGTGAAATTTAATGTTGGAGTTCCTTGCATGAGTTAATCCATGTCTCATTAAATCTTCCCATATTTTCGCTCCTACATTAATATATTAACGTGAGTTTAATGTTTTATGTTGGGGTGATAATATTTATATAAAAAAATTTATTAAATTTTACATAACATAACACTTTAAATCACAATAACTAATATTTTATAGACAGTTCACTAAACAAAATAAAATTATGCTCATTTGATCTCATCAGAGTTACTTCTACATAATTTTTTTTTTGAACGAAATTTAGTCAAGTCCCATAGTGGCAAAATTTTGAGAAAAATGATTTTGTTGAAAAAAAAAAATGATCATTAAGAATTCATGAATCTATGTTGAGAAACAAAATTTTTCAACATTTTATTGAAAAATGTTGAAAAATGGTTCCGTTAAGTAGAAACAAAATTTTTTAATCTATGTTGTTTGAGTTATCTAACTAAGTTATTCAAGACACTAATGACAAATCTAATTAAGACAATAATTTTGTACCCTTAAACCATGTTCAAATCTAATTAGGATATAAAGCACACTATTGAAAAATCAAAACCAAAATATACTATCAGGTATAATTACTCAATTATCCCATTCTTGAGTTAAAATAAATGCATACAACAAACTAAATATCATCAAGATTTTTAATTCTTTTGGTACATCAATTAACACACAAGAAACTAGAACCATAACACACTATTTCAAATTGAATAATGATATTTTCAAATTATCATTATCCTTTCAAATATCCATACATCAATTATTGAACAGTGCTAAAATTTAACTCACTTAAGAACATAAAATTTGAGTAGAAGCTTCTACATTATAAACAAAATTATGCATACTAAAATCCTTCAACAATTTTTTTTTTCAATTCCATTTCAAGTGATGTAACAACAATACAAATCTAATTTTCCAAATACTCTACAAAAAATTCTCATATTACAATATTACATGAGAATTTTCTTGCAAATTTGTTAAAAACATTTGTAAGAAAATACTTTTTCTAGCTATTTTTTCTAAGGATCTAAATTAACAGAAAATTCCTTTGTGGGTAATTATTTCTTACAAAGTTATAAAATTTGTAAGTATTTCATACAAAATTTGTTACGAAAAGTGTTTTATATAAAATATTATGCAAAAAAATAGCAGCAATTTCCTGCAAATTTATTTTCATAACAAAATTTTTAAGTATTTGCTACGAAAAAATTTTCAAAACAAAATTCACATGAAATATATGAGTTTTTTTAGTAGTAATATCACAAAAAAGGAAAACTTATTTCTCTAACCCAAAATTACTTTTCTTTGTAACCTAAATATAGGACAAAGTTAGCCATGTACATTAAAGTTGAAGGGAAAGATAAAAATACCAAAACTCCCTAGTAGGGATGATCATGGATTGGATTTCTAAAGATCTAATCCATATCTATTTTAGATCCAAATAATTGGATCGGATTTTGGATTCACATCCATTTTTTTCTACAGAACTAGATTTGATTTTCTGAAAATCCAGATCCCAATATTTGGATCAAGTTCAAAATCCAAATTTCATTTATTATAATATAAATTTAAATTGAATTTCTAAAACTTGTGTCGTTGAGATCGATACAATCAAATTTGGTCAAATTTTGGTCGAAGCCGACTAGACTGAATATTGGATTACAAACAATTATATAATCATAAGTTTGTTAATTTTACCTTGTTTTTTTTTTATAGTATATTGAATTTTATTAATTATTTTATAACTTTTATTTTGTAAAAAATATATTGAACTTATTAAAGTGATATTAATGCATAATAAATGTTATAAACGTTATATTCTCTTACTGAAAATAAATACTATTCAGGATACAATTTTATAAAAACATTATTTTGGTTTAATATAAAATTCAAACCATTGACAGTTTGATGTCTTAATTTTTTTTTAAATAATAATTGTATATTGTAATTTTAGTTAAAATTTATTAGTTTTTTTTTTAATTTTTATATTAACCAAAATATGATTTACTAGAAATAGAACTATTTTGAAAGTACATTCTTTTAATGATATATTTTAAAGATGCAATTTGAGATAATTTATTATTCTTTTTTTCCTTAACAGATGCAAGTTGTGACAACTTGTAATCCAAATCTTTCAAAATTAATGATGTACAAAATCAAATACCAATAATTTTAATCTAGTATTTCGTAACTGTCGAAAACTTAAGTATGCAAGTTACGACACTTGATATCTTAAAGATGCCTATTAAGATCGAAATGCGGATTTTCCAATTTTAAAAATTCATATAAACAAGATGGAAAACTGAACTGAAAAATGGATTAAAAATATGGATCAAGATAAAAGAAATTAAAGAAATGGATTTTTAATGGACCAGTTCAAACAAAAAGTAGAGCAATTTGATAAAACCAAAATTTTTTCCCACCCGTACTCCCTAGGTACATCATCTTAAGGATTCCTAACCCTGTCATACATAACTTCCAAATCAAACTCAAGCCCACATAAATCCTTTCATCCAAACAACTCTAATATATATGCAAGAGATCTACATATAAAATGAAATTAAAATTGGAGAAAAGAGGGAAAGTTTACCCAAAACAATCCTAAAATTTTGTGTTTATCACTACTACGAAAACACATATTATTAGGTATCGTGCATGAGCTGCTGATTTTGCAGTGTAATGCTTTCCATGTAGTGACAAAATGATATTGATGGTGAGAGAGAAAGTGTAATGCTTTCCATGTAGTGACAAAATGATATTGATGGTGAGAGAGAAAGATAACATGTGAAAAGGAACTCATATTATTAGTCTTAAAGAGAAGATCGATATATGTGTTTACACATAGGACAAAGACTCCTTTATAAAGGAGAAAAGAAAAGTAACAAAATAAACAAAATTAGTTTGAGGAGTTACCGCTTCACTGTGAGGATTTGTTGTTGATCGTGATAGCAGAATTATTAATGTCTTTCATATCAGTATTATTCTGAGACCCTCCCGCAAGCTGACAGTAAATAATTTGAGTGCCTAGCTTGGAACATAAAGTGGAGAAAGTAGCAGGAGGTAAAGCTTTGGTTAGAATGTCAACAAGTTGTAGGTGGGTTTGAATGGGGAGAAGTTTGACGACACCCTCTTGAATTTTATCTCTGATAATGTGACAATCGATTTTTATATGTTTAGTACATTCATGAGGACTTGATTAGAAGCTATTTTGATTGCTGAAAGATTGTCACAATAGATGATAATAGGTTGAAGATGAGAGATGGACAAATCCTTCATGAGATTGCTCAACCAATGGATTTCACAAACAGTTTGAGCAAGAGCTCTATACTCAGCCTCAGATGAGCTTTTGGAAACAGTGGACTGCTTCTTGGATCTCTAGGAGATGGGAGAATCTCCTAGATAGATGATATAGCCTGTGAGAGATCTTCTTGTATCAATGCAAGCAGCCTAGTCCGAGTCACTATAAGCTTTGAGCTTGAAATCACTGTTGGCAAAAAGAAATAGGCCTTGTCCAACAGTACATTTGAGATAATGAAGAATACGAGAAGCTGCTTGTTGATGTGCTTTAGTGGGTGCTGAAGTATACTGACTCAAAGTGTTAACCGCATATGTAATATCGGGTCTAGTATTTGTTAGATAAATTAATTTACCTATAAGCTTTCTATAATGGGTTGGATTTTCAAGTTGTTCTCCCTCTATGGTTAATTTGTAGAAAAGTTCATAGGTGTACTGACAGGAGATGATTCAAGCATACCAGTTTCATCTAACATATCTAAAGTGTATTTCCTTTGAGATAAATGAATACCTTTACTATTTCTAGCAACCTCAAATCCAAGAAAGTAGGTTAAGTCCCCAAGATTCTTTATTTTAAAGGCATTATCAAGCATTGTAGTAGTATCATGGATGACATCTATATCATTTCCAGTTAATATAATATCATCAACATAGACAGGCAAAATGGTAATTTTATTATGAACATGCTTAACAAACAATGAATGATCAACTGAGGTCTGTTTAAAATCATGCATGAGGAGAAAGGAACAGAGCTTGGCATACCATTGTCGGCTAGCATTCTTTAATCCGTATAAAGATTTATTCAACAAGCAAACTTGATTTTCTCCTTTAACTTTCATTCCCAGAGGTAATTGCATATATATGACTTCATTTAAATCACCATGCAAGAAGGCATTATTTACATCTAGTTGTTTTAATGGCCAATTTTTCATAACAACAATAGATAAAATAAACCTTACAGTGTTGAGCTTTGCAACAGGAGCAAAAGTGTCAAGATAGTCCATACCTTCCAATTGAGTGTACCCCTTTGCTACAAGACGTGCTTTATGTCTTTCTATTGTACCATCAGCTCTATGTTTGAGTTTAAAAACTCATTTGCAACCTATTGCTATCTTGTCAGTAGGTAAAGTAGTGATGGTCCACGTATTATTATGCTCTAGTGCAGAGATTTCTTCTTGCATGGCTTTTTGCCAGTTACTATTAGAGGCTGCTTCTTTGTAAGTCTTTGGCTCATTGCTACTGTCAATGGTGAGAACAACCTATTTGAAAGAGGGAGATAATCTAGAAAAGAAATGAAGGATTTGATAAGGTACTTGACATTTCTTTTGGACGAAACAAGTGTCAAATTAACTTCATAGTCTTTTAGGTAGGTGTGGGCTTGTTTAACTCTATTGGATGTTCTAGGAGGATTAATATCAGTTTGGTTCTCATACTGATTGTCAGGAGGGGTAGCAATGACATTATTATGAGCATTATCAAATTAACTATCAGAAGGAGCATAAAAAACAGTATTATCATTGTGCGAAATGAACTCATCATTATCAAAATCTTGAGCATTATGTGTAGGCAACGAAATCTCTTCAATGTTATTATCACATGGAGTATCTAGACTAGGAAAGATATCTTCATAGAAAATTACATTTCGAGATATCTTAACATCATGATTTTTAATATCATACACAACATACCCTTTAATATTGCAAGGAAAGCTAAGAAAAATGCTAGCTCTAACACAATGGTCAATTTTGGTCCTATTAGTAGAAAGGGTACTACTATAGCATAAGCATCCAGAAACCTTTAATTGGTTAAAATAATAAGTTTTATTATAAATCTTTTCGTATGGAGAAGTATTTTGAAGAAAAGGCGTAGGCATATGATTAATCAAAAAAGTTGCATGCATGAGGGCATAAGTCCAGAATTGATTTGAGAGTTTAGAATGAAATAATAAAGCTCTAGTAACATTCAAAAGATGCTGATGTTTTCTCTCAACAATCCCATTTTGCTCAGGGGTTTCATTACATGTAGTTTGGTGTGCAATACCTTTTGAGTTAAAATAATATGTCATGGTGAACTCACGACCATTATCACTTCTAATGGTTTTAACTTTAACATTAAAATGAGTTTCAACATAGTTGATAAATCTGATAAGGTGTTTTCTAGTTTCAGACTTATTTTGCATGATGTAAACCCATGTAAATCTACTATGATCGTCTACAACAATAAGGAAATATCTATGACCATGCAAAGAAGAAACAGGGAAGGGTCCCCATATATCAACATGAATAATATCAAAAATCTTAAGAGCATGAGAATCACTATTAGGAAAAGGCAGTTTCTTCTGTTTGGCCATATGACAGGCTTCACAATGGTCTTTTCTAAGATGAATACAATAATATTTTTGTTTTAAAAGCTCTAATCTTTTATCAAAAATGTGTCCAAGCCTATTGGGGCACAAATTGCTAGTATTACACTTATCAATATAGTTGACAAAACGATCAGGAATGGTGAAAACGTACAGACCAACATGTTGGTTAACTGAACCAATCCTCCTGCCTATTTTTTGATTCTGGATGAAGCAACCAATGTTAGAGAAGACAACTTGGATATCTGAATGCAAAACAAGCTTAGAAACACAAAGGAGATTATATTTGAAATTAGGAATATATAAGACATTATTCAAGATAATTCATCACAAATTTTTACAGATCCCTTATGAGTGGCTTCAGTTTTAAAACCATTAGGAAGTTTAACCATAATATTATTAATCTTTTAATAGGAAGAGAAATTTTTAAAAGACATGGTGACATGATCGGTGGCTCCCGAATCCAGGATCCATGTAATAACATTATGAGATTGAAAAGAATTAATACTTGAAACAACATTACCTTGTTTGTTAGCATCTGAAGAGATAGTGCATATTTGACTAACTTAAGATTCAACATGATCAAAATTCTGATTTATCGGAGCCATGAGGGCTTGATATTGCTTTTGAGTTAGACACATTTCTTTATCAATGCCATCATCCTTGGCTTCATAACCCTTGCTCTTCCCATTATACATTTTATGTCCAGGAGGAAACCCATGCTTCTTATAGCAAATTTCCACTGTATGACCATTCTTGCCACAATAAACGCACACTTTTCTATTCCCACTATTCTTGCTAGGAAAGCCATTCTTTTTAAAACAAACATTTTCAGTATGCCCCGAATTTCCACAATAAGAACAATTAACAGTATTTATAGCAACTACAACATTAGATTCATAATGATTAAAGAAATTGTGTCCAATGAATTGTCTTTCTTGTTGAACAACATATGAAAATATTTTAGATATAGGAGGGATAGGATCCATAAAGAGGACATGCGACTTTATGTTAGAATATTGTTCATTTAATCCTCTCAAAAATTGCATTGCTCTATCCTCAGTCTTTCTTTGAGAAATTATTAAAGATACCTAACAAGAACACTTAACCTCACAGCTACATGCAGGATCTGGTCGAAAGCTTTCCAGTTCATCCCACAAGATTCAAAACTTGGTGAAGAATTCAGTTACCGTGATATCCCCTTGTTTAAGAGAAGTTGTCTCCATTTGCAACTCAGAGATTCTTAATAAATCTCCTTGAAAAAATCTGGATTGTAAGTCATTCCAGATGTCTTGAGCTCTATCCATCCATAGAATACTCTGGCGGATATGTGGTGACATTGAGTGGACAATCCACGAGACTACCATGTTATTACAGCGCTTCCAAGCATTGTGTGAAGCATTAGTCTTTGTAGGTTCTTCAACCGAACCATCCACAAATTGAGCTTTGTTTTTCGCGCTCAAGGCTGTAATCATGGATTTACACCATGAGTGATAATTGGTTGAATCCAACATAAGGTAGACAAGGGCTGTTGCAGGGTTTTCACTAGGATGCAAATACAAGAAATTGTCACTAGACAAAGAAACGTTAGATGAAGAAGGAAAAGAAATGTTAGATGATGATGTATTGCTTTCTGTAGCCATGTCAAGACTGAGAAAAGAAAGAAAAAGAAAGAAGGAAAGAAAGAAAGAAGAAGGAAAAGAAAAGCAGAGTATCAGGTGCAACAGAACTCTTCAAGTGAAGAGCTCTGATACCATATTAGGTATCGTGCATGAGCTGTTGATCTTGCAGTGTAATGCTTTCCATGTAGTGATAAAGTGATATTGATGGTGAGAGAGAAAGATAACATGTGAAAAGGAACTCATATTATTAGTCTTACATAGAAGATTGATATATGTGTTTACACATAGGACAAAGACTCATTTATAAAGGAGAAAAGAAAAGGAACATAATAAATAAAATTAGTTTGAGGAGTTGCCGCTTGATTGTGAGGATTTTTTGTTGATCGTGATAGCAAAATTATTAATGTCTTTAATATCAGTATTATTCTGAGACATATTTTCTGTCAATTTTGTTTTGAATTTTTTTTTTGTTAGAAATACTTACAAATTTTATTATGAAGAATAATTTGTAAGAAATTGCTACCAGATTTTTTGCAAACTATTTTGTACAAAGCATTTTTCGCATAAAATCTTGTAGGAAATACTTTTAAATTTTGTAATTTTGTAGGAAATAGTTATTCACGAAAAAATTACCTATCAATTAAAACTCTTAGAAAAAATGAAAAAAAAATATTGAATTAAAACATTATGTTCATCATTAACCTTCAAGGTGTTGCTATCAGCATTTTAGATTTAAGTTCTTTAAATGCTAATATAGTTAATATCTTCCATGTTAATAACTTTATAGTATAGGAAAGATGACTTACCATCAAGTTTGGAACCCATGTGATGTGCAAGTATTCCACTGTAATTCTTCTCAACACAAGCAATACATATATCTATGATCTTGAACATTGAATCTTCTTGCACGAGTGGTTGCGCTACAACTCAACTAGATGCATCTACTTCACAACTTCAATAACAGGATCATCTCCAATGATCTCAGTTGATAAGGGTCTTAACATGCACATGAAGAACAAATCTGACTTCTCAATGCCACCTTGTGTACGTGTCTGACTGTTATGACTTCAAAGCTGAGTAATAATATTTGGAAGCATGATTTTTTTATTTCCATTGGTCCCAGGTTGTTAAATTTGACTTGTATAGGTCTTCCATTACATTCCTCCCTATATTTGAATATCTACAAGACTAGACAACACACAAATATTTTCAGTGTAATATACATGTGCACTTTACTAATCTATTTCATTAATGGCCAAACTTGCATTCCAATGTCCCTTGTATTTAATATATTCTGCACCAAATACTTTATCTTTTAATTCTCTTTTTTTTAGTTGCCTCAAATCACAATGTTTTTAAACACTCAATGGGACATTGGTTCCAATCCGAAAATGAAAATGTAACATTTAGCATTTTATGCTTTATCCACAACCAAGCATTCAATTGTGTCATGCTAAAAATATTCTCAACATCCACCTTTCCTTGTCTAAATATTGCGTTATTTCTATGTTTCGAAACCTCCCAAATTATTGCTACCTATAATACCTTCCAAAACTTGAGATGTTTTCCATGACCCCATCCCAAAACTTTTGTTTCCTTGGATTCCCCCTAATTGTCATTCCTAGGTACTTGAATGGTAGCTTCATTTGGCTACAATTTAGTATTCTAGAAAAATTCTCCATTACTACCTTCTCACTCCTTATAACACTTGTGGTAGTTAACTTTCAGAAATCCTCGGACGTTCTGTTTGATCTTCTTGAACTCTAGTATATGTTTCTTCATCATGAATGTCATCATCTTCATTTGGATTATTCTTTCCGCCGCATTCCCTACCATTTTCGATTAATTCATCTTTTCTTTCAGTGTTAGGGTTTTATGTATGTAGGACCAATTTGAGAGTTATGTTCCCATAAACATTATTTTGATTTTGCAACACCTGGTTACGAGCCCCCTATGTTTAGTTTAGGCTAGTGCTTCCCACCTTTCTATTTGGTTGGGCTTTATTTGTAGCCCATTCCTTATGTGTTTTAATATCCCCTTTAGCGACCCAAAACACTTGTTCAATCTTTTCAAGGTTTGTCTCTTCCACCCTAGATATGACCGTTTCCTTTGTACAAGATTGGTCAGAGTAGATTGCCCCATTAGTGTGTGTTTTTTGCCTTTTCCCTGCCAAGGTCTGGTCTTCTTTAGCAAATTCCTTTTTTGTGTTTTCTTATCAACTTTCCAATTTGCTTGCATTACCTACCTGTTCAACCGCCATCATCGGTTGTGTGTTGCCATCTTCCTCAATCTCCAACGATTCAATAGTTGGATCATCCTTGTGAATTTCAAATCCATGTTCTAAGTCATTCAAGTCCGAGAAGCTACATTTCTCCATTGAATGGATTGATATGCTATTATTTGACAATATATATTCAGAAGCACATGTGCAGTATTTTTGGTGTTCATGAACCATCTCCTTTTCTAGTGTTATGTGGTACATTGTATCATTTATTTTCATATCCACCTTCTTTTGCACTTTACAAGCTATATGTAATCTTGCTTTAAACCTCACATATTCCAAGTTTTCACCTAGTAATAGAGTATCTGTAGTTGAAACCATTGGACCTATTGGAGCCACCACTTTACGTAAGCACTCTTCATTCCAAAGAGTTAAAGGCAGGCCTCTACATCTGAGCCACACTATTTTATTCCCTGCGATTTGTTCTTTGGACCAAGGAATTGTTGATTCAAATAAACTTTCACACAATTCTTTGTTTTCTCCAATTAGCCTACCCAAATCTTCACCTTCGTGGCCCGTGATTAAGATCATATTATCTCCTAAATATCTTATCGTTAGTGATCCCATTCCACCTTCGCTGAAGTGTTCTTTTAATGTTTCCATGTCTAGGAACTCTTTTAATTTAGCAATGAAGCTTCCTTTTAGCCATTCTATACCATATTCTTCTATCTCAAATTGAATTCCATTCTAATTATTTGTTTCGTTTCTCTTCCCCTCTTTTACCACTTGTGCGTATGATTATAGATTTGTTTTCTTCCTCCAAACTACTATGTTCTCAGGTTTCCTTATTGTCATAGCTTTTAGATCTTTTGGACCAGTGCGTTGTTCGTCATACCTTCCAAATTTGGGTTTGTTTACATACAACTTGGTTATACCAATCATTATCTTGTCCACTTCCTTTTCCAATTGTCCAACATTCTTAACATCAAAGAACCTCACAAACCCAAATTTGTTTCCCCACCTATCCAGCTTCCTCGAGATGAATACCTCCTTCACTTTCCACATCTCCTAAAAATCTTCCACATATCATATTCTTCATAATTATTTGGGAAATGTGAGAAGAAAAACGTTGTGACATTCATACTTTCTTGTTTCTCATAAAATTTTAGCAATTTAACGGTGTTAGTTAAAAACGAGGAGCTGACACGTGGCACCTATTTAACGGTGTTAGTTCTCTACTAACGGAAATGACTTAATTGATACTAATTTACAAACATGAGGACCTAATTGAGACTAATAAAAATACGAGGACCAAATTGAGATTTTGTTACAAAAACGAGGACCAATGGAGTATTTTAACCAAAATTTTATAATAAATTCTTAAGAAAAATCTAATTAAATGAAAAATTCTAGTAATTCATCTTTCTCTAACTAACTTGCATACTCACTTCAACGAAGGAAGTAAAGAGACGACAAAGAAGATGTTATGCTTTGTACGTTGAAGATGAAGAATACAGAGGATCGAAGAAGATGGAAAATGAAGATGGAGGATATGTATTAGTGATAGTTGAGAAAAGAAATATTTTATTCTAGTTACACCATTTCTTTTTTGTCTAAGTTCACCTCTCTCATCCATATTTTGTTTCACACCTAAAAATTTCTTTAACCAATGTAAACATATATCATCGAAATAAATTAAAATTTAAACATAATTTCCTACAGGGACAATATTTTGAACCTTATCTTACCACAATTTTTGAGCTTCTCGGATGGATGTCACTCAGTTTTATTTGTCCTGTCCTCGTCACTCGACACTTCCTGAATCATTGGAGGGTTACCTGCAAAAAGGACTCTGATGATTAAGTCAGCCAAAGCTCTCAGTCAAATATCAAATTATGCACTAGTGAAATGTATGTCTTTAATTGCTGGGGTACATTCTTATTTATAGAAGTCTAATATTTATTTACCATGGTTTATTTGCGTTGGATTAGACTATGTGTTGGGCCTTTGATTATGTCTTTAGTGGTCAAATCCTTTATTGGGTTATTGTGAACTTGGTTAGGCCTAGGTTTCAAGCCTAACACCTTTTCATAATGGTTCAACTGAATTTTTTCTAAGTTAGAATATGCGGCACCACGTCCATCACCACATACTTGTTTCGCGGTTGGTTAGGGTAGATGTTTGAGGAGGTTGGATAGTTGATCAATTTGGTCGTCAAGTAGATTTAGCTGATTCGTTGTTTTTTTGTTTTGTACTTAGTTGTGGACTACTTGATATTCCTTCAGGCTTGGCGGCTATTTGCAAGCTACTAACCTTTAGATGGCGGATAATCTGAATACTATGGCATAGTGGCCAATTTTGCCTATGTGGTATATGTAATATAGCCAATCCCGCCACTATGATACATAATTTAAATTTAATTATTACTTGTAAATAATTTCATTCAGTTATTTATTCTAAAACATAAAATTTACTAAATTTTGATTACAGTTTTGCCCATTTTATTGAGGAAGGGTTGGGGAAATCAATACCGGTAAGAGATGGAAAGGGAAACAAACTTCATTTGCAAGAAGAGTGAGCCTTGTGTAACATCCCATTTAATTAATAAATCTAATTCAAAGAAATGTCACACAGATAATATAAGAGGCAAGATCCTGGAGTATAGACACTACTCCTTATAGTTATCCAAAAGAAACCAAAATAAAAATTAAGGCACACCATGATGCTAGTAACCAAAATAGTGTAAGGGGTCAACATTATACAAAGAAGGTGCAAAAATAAGACACTACATGGGCCATGGCCCTAAAAGAAAGTTGGAATCCAACCTAAAGAGGCTATGTAGCGGAATCACCATTTCCCTGTTGACCACAATCATTTCTCGCATATGCTCACATCAATAAATTGATGATCATCGCCAAGAGAGAATATCACACACATAATAATCAAACAAGCAAAGGGTAAGCTAGAGTAGAAAATAATTTATCATACAGTTACATACAATTTCATAGTCCAAGAAGCATATGTCAATCAATCATGTTATGACTTGCAAATAATACACTAAGACTCAAGACATGACTCATCCGAATACATATAATTAGTTAGATTCAATAGATACTTGCACTTGTGGTGGCCTTTACTACTCTATCGAGCTAATTGTTACAGTGTTTCATCCCTCCACGCACAATGTTAGCCTTAAAGTGTTCCAGGCCTCCTGCTACTCTCACCACTCGAGTCAGTACGCTCTATGTGAGACTAACTGACTCTTTAGAGTGTCAAGATGCAATCCTTACCTTGAATCCTCACTAAGTTATATAAATGAGGCACCACCATAAACTCCCACTAACAGGGGTCATGGAATTATGTCCTAACCAAATGAGGCACCACCATGGGATCTCACCTAGAGACTCATGGAATTACGCCCTGACCAATGAGGCACCACCACAAAACTATCAGGGAATTACGTCATGACCACACCAACATCATGTTCCATCAATCAATATAACATTATTGCTCATACCAATTCCATGTCACTTTTATAACTAACCATCCCATGCTCATTACACGCCAAGATCATGCCAAACTCATCATTCACAACCCATAAACCATTTTACTCATGCATATTCACTCATCTCATGCTTTAACATAGCAATCCAACTTAACAACACATTATGCAAATGATTTTGGGATTTTAGAAATAAAACTGCAGCTTGTGTAAAGCTCCAAAAATTTTCTATTTATATTCAAATTAAATATGATTGAATCAAGAACCAAATGAAACAAGAACCAACTTAATTGAATAACTATAAAGAAAGTTATGCACCAAATAAGCAACACAGGTCAATGTTGTCAACAACCAAACTACAGTGATCTTGCGATAAAAACTGCTCTCACTATAGAGCTCCAATTCAAGATCGGATCCAAGAAATATGTGTTAAGGATCATCAGTTAAAATATCAGCTCAATCCAATGGTTAACGAAGTAGGAACCTTCATTTTACGAAAATTGTGCAGTGTTGTAAACAACCAAACTACAGTGACCTTGCCATAAAAACTGCTCTCACTATAGAGCTCCGATTCAAAATCGTACCGGTCAAAGTCAAGAATTGTGTGTTAACGATCAACTGTAAAATTTTAGCTCGATCCAACGGTTAACGAAATAGAAACCTTCATTTTACGAAAAGTGTACAGTATAGAAAAAAGAGTAACGCCACATTAATCAAACATACTCGCACACCATAGATTTTATTCGACCAACAACCTCATTCAAGAATCACAGCCACACAAACAGACAAAAAATCGGCAAAATAACTTTGAAAACATAAACCCTAGCTTGTCTTACTTGGAAAATTCTAACTCAAGCAAATGAGATCCTTGGCGGACTAGCACCTAAAGTGGAAGCAAACAACGGAACTGAAAATAGTAACGGATGAACGAAAATGAGCTATGACAGAGACTAGCGTAGAACTAAAGCTTGAAGAAAAGAAGGGAACGTAGAGAGCTCAACTTACTTTGAGGGAATCGTTCAACGGAGGGGAAAAATAGGAGAGCTCACTCAAACCCTCGCAGAGCTTCTGAAAACAGTTCAAGGAGAGTGTAAGGTGGTTGTTGGCAAAGTGAGAGCTGAATGAGAGTGTTTTGGCTGCTTTAGGGTCTTTGACACCTTACGGGTCAGCTTGTAGGACCAACTGATTAAATGTGGGCCTTTAAAATAAAGGCAGAAAATAAGGAGGGCCTTACACCTTATTAAATCTATTCTTATATATTGTTATATAATGTAAATTTTTTACATTCTAATATGAAAGCTTATGATGACCCAAACTCGAGGTATGAAGGAATAATTGCTTGTTATTGTTCCGCTATTTCCTTAAAAAATGTTATAATCTTTCTCGGATCCAAGAATTATCTTTCTTAGAATTAAGTTCGTATATGCCTTTCGTTATATATATATATATATATATATATATATATATATATATATATATATATATTAATATTAGATTATCTAATAAATTATAGATATTTTAGTAATTTAAACGGGAACGAGTATTTGGACAGGGATATGTATATCCTCATTCTCATCCCTATTTTTAGTTGAAAACTTCGAGTAATACATATACCCTTACCCATATCTAATAAATTTTTAGAAAAAAAATTATAAATTAAAAAAAACGAAAAAAAGAAAAAAAAGAAAAAATTAAAAAAGAAAAAATTAAAAAAATGTAAAAAAAAATTAAAAACTTTCACGGCTCAACACGTATCATGTACGTACACGGTATTAACTCTAACTTAATGGAAAATGTCAAAAATCTTTTTAAATAATTGTGGTACTAAATTGAACCAACCAAGAAACCAAATTGAACTAAACAAAAAATTAGGAAACTAAATCAGTAATTATACCAATTTTAAATTATTCAAACCTGATCCAAACACAAAATACAAGTTTTTTTTTTGTTAAATTTTAACCTTTTGTGTCTAAATTTAATAGTAACAAAGTATTTGTTTTAGTATTGTTACACAACTACATTACCTTCATAAAATAGGAGTTGCAGCGAACTAAGATGATAGGAGAAATAGGAATATAAGGTAATTAATATTATTTGTGAAATGAACCATATAATTATGAGGCCTTAAGCTTACAACTAAACCTTTTTTTTAAGATATTCTGGTTGATATAAAATAAAAATACATGTTTCTGTATAATTTTTCTTAGAAACAGAACCGTCCTTGAATTTTAAAGGCATATTTTGTACAAGGAATAACTTTTGTATTTATTTAATTTTCATACACATACTGAGAGCTTTGGTTCAGAATGTAAAAGCAAATAACATTAAGAAAAAGTATGGATGAAATAATAATATAATTATTGAAACTAAATGTATATAATAGTATTTAGATAATTTTAGAAATTAAAATAAAATTATTTAGAATACGGAAATAGACAATTAGAAATGTGAGCAGTGTTGTGTTCATAATTGTCTATATAATGTTGGTTGTGAAGGCAACAAAGTGGTGATACTGATAGTTGTGACTATACAACAACAAAAAATGGTGATAAGAACATGATAGCAGTATTGAGAATGATTAAATAGAAAATATTAGTGGGATGAGAGTAACATAGCAATGGTGACAGAAATAATAGGGGTGATGGTGTGAGGTGATTATGGTGACTAGATGGCCAAGACTATTACAATTAATAGAAGCGTATCTGATAAAAAAAAATATAATGTTAGCTAAGCATTGTTAATTTCGTATTCTGAAAAAGATAAAAAGAAGTATACAATTGAGAATGAGTGAGTCTACAAAATACCAGGTGCAGCGTAACGTCCTGTTTAGTTTTGCTGATATATTATTTACAAAGATGGAAAAAAAAAGAAATGAAAGTACATATTTATAAGAAAATTGCAACTAGAAATTTAGGATTTAGGTTTCAGAGACGGGGTTCCATGATTTTTGTTACAATAAATGTAAATTTAGAAGGGGGAAAACAATAAAATGATTTTATTGTGATTTCTATTGAGATATTATTTATATGATTAATTATTTATTTAGAGATATATTGTTTAATTTATGGGTGTAATTATATATTTATATATGGACATTGTTTGATTGATATTTTTGGTGTTATATTTTTTCTTTAATTTAGGTAGCAGAGTCATGTATAATGCATATATATTGATGGCTTAATGGAAAAAAAAAGTTTTTTTAGTAAATGAATATACAAAATAAAACATCACCCAGATAGGATCCCAAAGCATATGAAAGTAAAATTTATTATATTTGAACATCATTTGAGAGAGAAAATAAACTATTGTGACAATTTTGTCCTAATGGCAACAATGGTGACAATAATTTCATGGTCGTGGCGGAAATTGAAAAGTAGCGCATTGATGTACATAACGTGTATTTTTATAGTGATGTGGTTGAAGAGATGTATATGAAAGTTACTCTAGGTTTTAAAAGATTGACCCAAAATTAGTTTGCAGATTGAAAAAGTCATCTTACGACTTAAAACAAGCTTTGCATTGTTGATTTATTAAGTTGGTTAGTGTCTTGAAATATTATTGCTTTTCCCAATCCTATTTAAATTATTCAGTATTTACATTTAGTGTATGTTGATGACTAATTGTATGGAACAATATTTCAACCATGACAAATTTTAAAGTTTACTTAGGTTCATACTTTCTTGTGAGTCTTAAATATTTTTTAGGGTTAGAGGTAGCCCGTAATCTTGAGGAGATTTATCTCTGTCAACAAAAATATGCATTGAAATCATTGAAGATACAAGTTTATTAGGTGTCAAGCCTGTGGATCTTTGAATGGAACAACATCATAAACTAGTGTTGGCTTTTAAAACACCTCTTAAACACCTGAAACCCTATCAAAGACTCATTGGGAGATTAATCTATTCGTCTATGACTAGACCATATCTTGCTTATTTTGTAAACATTTTATCTCAGTTTATGCATAAATCTTATAAAGAGCATTGGGAGACAACCTTAAAAGATATATAATTTGCTTAACTTCCTTTTATATAATTTAACCCTTTATAAAGTTTCTAGATGCACACAAAAAGAAAAGGCATGTACAATGTCAAGACAATAAACTCCAAGTGCACTCTTGTAAGAGTTTAATCCTCTGTTAATACCAATCCTATAACAACGTCAATGTCATACACCTTCAATGTCTTCAATTTTGCCTACATGTAAAACAAATTGATGGTTATATAACCTTCCAATTTGCAAATATTCGACCAACATAACCCTAAATATTCTTGATTACATCATTTCAATTCAAAAGTAAAAAACCCTCAAACACAAACCTTTTCAAAATGCGATGAAGTAGGAGCATGAATGGAGAACACGAATGGACACGTGAACGGAGACCGAAAGGAGATGCCAAGAGATACCGAAAGGAGAACACGAATAGAGACACGACTTTGGAAACACAAACAGAGACGGACGACTCTAGGAACCCAAATGGAAACCGCAAACTGAGAATAACTAGGTTTGTGACAATGAAGTGACTTTTAAGGGGTTTGAGTGACTAGGGTTTCAGTGACTCTTGGAAAAGTTAATCTAAGTTAGGGGGTGTTTAGAGTGTTGGGTGAGAAAAGAAAATAGTAAAGAGAGAGAACATATTTAAAAAAATAAATAAATGGACTTAGGCAAAATTGTAATGGGAAATCATTTCATAAAATGGAAAAAATAATGTTTTATTTAAAGTGGCAATTCAAAATGACACAAATTTAAATAACAGTACGACAATATAAAAGGTGGTGGTTACAAATGTCATATTATACATGTACATTTTGGCGGTTATCAAATTGACATATTATATTGCAAAAGACGACAATTTTAATTAACCACCATATTAAAAATGTCGCGATATACATGATTTTTGTAGTGAATATTGTAGGAAAATACTATCTTGGGAATGTTGGATTTATGCTGAAAAGTGTAAGATATCACTTTAAAGAGTACGCACGAATAGGGTCATAAAATTCCCGCGAATTATTTAATCATCGACATTCGTCGTTGAGAAGTGTCACTAAAAGGACATTCAATGTTTTGAAAAAAATGATTCCCTATTATAACAAGTGGAAGTGAGCCTCATTATTGTTTGAAAACAATGACAAATATAGTTTTAGTATGTTGCATTCTTCACAACTTCCTACCCGGTTTGGACTGACACATCAATTGATGGGGTTGATCAGGAGTTGATGGAACAATAGGAAGATAATAGGAAGATACCACAAATGTTCAAGTTCGTGAAGATTACTATAGGATTGATTGTAATATTAGGGATTATATAACAAATCAATAGTGGAGAGATTATGAAAACTCGTAGCTTCATGTACTTAATTGTGGTTGTTTATAATGCTATCATTAAATTAAAGTATGTTGTTGTATGAAATTTATTACTATGATATCTACATGGAACACAATATGTAGGCGCTTTGAAGCAAATGATCTTGACAAACAAATGTATGCCCTTGTTAACCGCCAACGTGCAGCTATTGAATGAAAAAATGCCCTCCTTACTAGGACAAACAACCTAATTCGTGGACAGTGCAAATTACTAAGTTGTTATCAATAATGAACATTGGGGATGATAACTTATTCAAACACTGCTATGACTTGTTTTGTTCACTCCAATCACATACACAATGTATTATGGGCATGTCGACACAACATTGTTGGAATATGTTACTTGTTATATGAATGAAGAGACTTCACTTTGATGTATCATAAATCGTGTTCTCTCTACTGATGTGCAAATCCATAATGTGTTTTAATATTTTTAGTTGACTTTAAAGTATGTGGTGGAAAATCACTACAGTATTCATAGTTTTATACAACATATATTATGCTAATTATTTTTCACACTTTTATTTAAATTAATCACAACAATAATCATTAATGGTGTTTAAGAATAATAATAATATTTAGAAATAAAAAACAACTTTTAGAATTATTATTGATGTGAAAAATGAGTACAAAATTTCAACATACTTTTATCCACATTGCATACCATCCTTATTAACACCAACTTTGCAAACCATCTTTATTAACAACTTCAATTTTGATGAAAAATCTTTAATCCATTTCAAGAAATTTAACAAAAGGGGCCATTGCATCAATTTTTTAAAAATCATGACCAATTTGAGACTAAACAAAACTAGATAACCAACTTGACATTTTTGGACGAAAACAGGACCAAAAGAGTAATTAAATCTAATAATTAATATCTAAATATTTAATTTTTTTATACCAAAATGGGATGTATTTTTTATTTGTAAACTATTGAATAATAGTTTTAAGAAAAATAATCTTAACTCATTAAAAAATAATTTCATATTACTTTTAACATCAAAGACAATTTTGTAATCTTTCTTTACTATTTATTAAAACTCTTTTTATTTATCACATCAGTCAAATCACTTACAATCTTTCATAAACTTCACTTCCAAATCCACTCATTTTCAGCTCCAAATCACTTAAAATAAACAACCCAAACTTTACCTTTAAATCCACTCAAATTCATCCACTCACTCTCTTTTAAATCCATTTTCACACAACTAGGGCTAAGCAATGGCCGTGTTGGATCGGATTCGGATCTCTGACACAACCCAAATTTAACATATTTATATCTAATCCGACCATTTTATTTTTCAATTTATGCAGATACAAATGAAATCAGATACGGTTACATGCGGACTAGTTCAACAAATGTAAGAAAAAAAGCATTTGCTAGATTTTTCTTAGATTGAAGAACATTGTATTTGCATCAACAACGAAATTACAAAAAAAAATCTTCAAAAACATATCTCTGAATGTACAAAAAAAAATCCAAAAAAAAAATTTGAACGAAAGTGACGGAAGCCACCAAGGGCAAGGACCACTAATCATAATTTTTGCTCTTTGCATCTAGTGTTCGCCACTACCCTGTACAGATCAATTCCATACACAACCTCTCGTGTATGAAGAATAAAAGTTAGGGTTGATGTTAGAGATGGAAACGCTAGAGATGGAGTTGTTGGACATGGAGCTGTAGCCGCTGGAGTTGGAAACACTCTGAATGTACACAAAAAAAATCCAAAAAACAAAATCTGAACGAAAGTGACAGAAGCCACCAAGGGCAAGGACCACTAATCATAATTTTTGCTCTTTGCATCTAGTGTTCGCCCACTGCCCTGTGCAGATCAATTTCCATACACAACCTCTCGTGTATGAAGAATAAAAGTTAGGGTTGATGTTAGAGATGGAAACGCTAGAGATGGAGTCGTTGGACATGGAGTTGTAGCCGTTTGAGATGGAAACACTCTGGAGATGGAAGTGTGATGATAGAGAATTAGGATTTGGGGTGAAACTTTTGATTTTATAATTGAATATATAAGTTGGGTCGGTTATCCATGGCTTTTTATTTTAAACTTTTTACTCAATCGTTTAAACCTATCTTAATCCGAAATTTTTTATTCAGTCTAATCCAATCCATAAAACCCGACCCGCACATCTATTTTTCTTTTCAGGCAAAGTAGTTTTGCACGGGTTGGGTTTTTTCTCAAGCCTACACAACCATCACTCACTACAAGAATGTTGTCGTTTGACGTAAGTGAAACTGTGACGCAAAAAGGCCAAAGCCCACTCTAACAAGATGGTGTTGGTCCCGCGATGGAAACATGAACAACACTAATAATATAATAATCAATTTCCTCTTCGTCGGCCAAGCCGACACATAAAACAAATATAATACCATGTTTGAAACGGTTTGTGTCGGCTAAGCCCATGCATAATGTGTGGGTTTTGTGTAGGCCTAGCCCACGCAAATGCTAGTGATTTTGAAAAATAGAACTTGCTTCAGACCAACATATCCTACAATCTGCTATAGTCCACTTCAATACAATTCAATCCAATTCATTAATTCATCATATCATTTAATTGATTATGAATTTGAATTTTTTTAGCATATCATTTAATACATCCTATAATTTGTTACTTTAGCTAATTAAACATAATACAAGTTGAAAGATAAACATCCATGTCCAAGATACATTCAAGTCCCATATAATACATCCAAGTCTAAAATAAACATAATACAAATACAAGATGTTTTACAAGTAGTCCAGGCAAAAAAAAAAAAACAACAATACTTGCATCTTCTACCTTTTTAGGTCTATCTCGTTCTTCCATAAATTATTGCATAATCAAGATCCTTCCAAAATGATTTTGTACTGCAAAAGATTTTAAGAGTTATACAGCAAGGGTACCCAAAATTAAATTGGCATACAACATACTTTACTACATAGAGACAATACAACATGCAAAATAAGTTTTCAGAGTTCATTATATCATTGTTTTGCTAATTCACTAAAGATCATGGTGAAAACTAGCATAATTAGAAACATGCTAGATTTGAAAAACATATCAAAGTCAGCCACAAAAGCATTGACATTCACAAACATATGACATAGCTCAAGAGCCAACATTGACTAAGTACTTGAAATTAAATTGGCATACAACATACTTTACTACATAGAGACAATACAACATGAAAAATAAGTTTTTAGAGTTCATTATATCATTATTTTTCTAATTCACTAAAGATCGTGGTGAAAACTAGCATAATTAGAAACACATGCTAGATTTGAAAAACATATCAAAGTCAGCCACAAAAGCATTGACATTCACAAATATATGACATAGATCGAGAGGCAACATTGACTAAGTACTTCATAGAAGTGGGCTTCAACATAAAAACTATAAGTAACAAGTTGTTGAACCATTGACATAGGCATAAATATAAGAGCTCAGAATTGTTAATGTGAATACAATCACAATCACAATGTGAATTGTGTCATCAATCCCATAGTACAATGCATGTCTCTGATATTTATGAAAAGTAATAATATATTGTAGCATATTATATTGACTTGACATTAATCTTGTTCATGCTTTTAAATTTAAAAACATGATGACAAATTGGCTAACTTCATACCTCCAAAATCAATTATAATGCTAAGTTAGGATTATATAATATATTATGAAATGAGATGCTATTCTTAAATGAATGATATTTCAGTGGTGTACTAAGGTTATTACATCTATTGTTGTGAATATATATACATAATCATACTTTCCTAGGTGTTTGTCCCATACTAATGATATCATATATTTTTTTTCTTATAGGAGGGCTTGTAGAGGACAATTAAATCATATGCACACTTGAAAGAAGAAAATCAAGCTAAAACTAAAAGAGAAGGTCCCTCACTATCCAATCAAAACATAGCTAACCTTGAGTTGACACACTTAGGTTCACAATTTTAGCTTGCCAAAAATCCTTCCCCTATACCTAAAACTCTTGAACCAAAAAATTACTTAGTCAACGGGCTTTAATCAATAATGGAGTAAATGGGGTTCAATCACTAACCTGGATGCTTTAGAAATTCACCTAGTGCGACCCAAACCCCTCGTAATGTCTAGGTTTTGCTATTTGCAGAGAAAGGAGCGACTCACAATGCGCTCTCTATGAACTTTGTTCGTAGTTCCCCTGTTTCACTTTTGCACAAAAAAGGGTTCGTAGAGTTGCGCTCGTTGTCGCACGTCTTCATATAGAAAGTTGAAGCTTTCGTTGTTCGACGGAGAAGTTGAACTCGTCGCAGTCCCACTCCAACTCTTCACGCTCATGTTTTGGAAGAAAGATAGAAACCTCGCACTTGTGATCAAAGGAAAAAAGGTGGAAACATAAATGGGGAAAAGGAGATGAAACAGGGGAAATGGTTCTGACGCTTGTAATGAGGGTGGAAAGTGAAATCTGAAACATTTTCTATCCAAGTTAACCCAATAAAAATGTGTTTTTAAATTTTTAAAACATATGCATTGACCATTCCACGCAAACAATTTCACTTAATATGTGTCGGCCATCCGATACCATTAAATTTATTGTATTGTGTCAACTAGACCGACGCTATACATAAATTAATCATGTTTCCCAATTTATTAAAGTTAGCAAGAATTAATATATTTTTTTAAAATAATTTTTATTGTTAGAGTCGGAGTCGGCTTTTCATGGGTGTAGCCTATGCCTTTGTGTCCTTGTAGAGATTAAAATTATCCCGCAAATATTGGTATCGTATGAAAAAAAGAAAATAACACATATTGATGACTTATTACCTTGTAGATTATGACTTTTTCTTATGTATATGCTAATCAAATCAATCCACTAATCAATTACAACAAAACAAATATTAGTTGAAAATGCACTAATTCGGGTTCTGTTGCAGAAAAATATTTTAAATTACTGCTGTATTACAGAATTACTTTTAATAGATTCATTATTATGCGAGCTAATTTTGAGTTAACTAAACAATAAAAAAAAAGTTAAGATTCATCTCAAGAGATTAAATATGCATATAACTTTATCTATTTTTCATTATATAAAATATACCGTTCTAAATGTGTAAGCCCGGCAAAAGTTGTTTCTAACTAAACCTACATGAACCAATGGTTAGATCAAGGTGAACAGGCTAAAAGTCAAGGTGTTCTAAAAATTTGAAGTTATACTATAGGTTGGCTAAAAAAGAAATCAAATTCAATTTAGGATTCTAAAAGGAAACATCAATTTTGTAAGAAACTAGTTTATATAAATTTTGTGGCCTTAAGCTCATTATGAATTATGATTAAATCAAACTACAAGCTTCAAGTTTAGTTTAAGTTGAATTTGCCACTCTCGAAGCTGACAAGAACTAACTATGTTATATAAAATATAAAAAAAAATTAAATTAAATTGAGCTAAAGATTCTAAAAGTAATTTTCTTTGAATTAATTATTTGATAAAACCTTGAAGATATTTTACACAATTCAAAAAAATATTTAATAATTAATTAAGTTATGAATGAGAAAGATAATTACATTTCCATTCTATATTCTATTATATTTTCAAATTAAAAGTAGAGAGAGATTTTCCTATATAACCAAATACAAATCCGTGTGTAAATAATTATTCATATTACTTGTAAATATTGATCTATTTGATATTTAGTTGTTTTTTAACTTCGTAGTTATTTAATTTTTATATAACTTAATGTTCATTTAAAATATTTTTCAAACTTATTACTAATGATTATGACTCTTAAAACCTATATCATTTACACATAATAATAGATTTTTTTTTTTTCTTAAATAACATATCTAGTCCATAAATATGATTCTTCAACTCGTCCAATAAAAGTGTATCTTACTACTGTTTCTATAAAATTGTAATAAAATATTGTTTATTAAGAACTGAAACTTGGTCCTAGTAATAATGTTTTTTTATTTCAAAAAAGCCCATCATGATGACGGCCTCAACAATGATTAGACAATTAACATTAAAAAAGGTTTTAAATTTTGCTGGCCTTGGCCCCCAATGTCATGCATTGTCGCGTGGATAAGAACACATTTGAGGAAAAATGGATGGAGATTAATACCAACAACATTAAAATGGCAAATTAGAACCAGGATTATTATTTTATAATTAAAAATAATTAAAGAGTTGCTTTAATAATTGTGATTTTTATACATGGTTATCATTGTAATATTATTGTCTAATCTCCTGAAAACATTAAATGCATGATAACTATGTACTTTATATTTTTTTTGTGATATGATGGCATATATATATACTACCTTTCTAACAGATTATATTATTTGACGAACATCAAACATTGAATAATACTCCTATAAAAGTTTATCGTATCCTTTTCCTCTATTTATATCTTATAAAGCTCTTTCATTTCCTTTTTTTAGACATCATGTCCTGTTCCATAATTTAACCCACTCAAAAGTTGAGATTATTTTATCAACTCAATCACATATGATCTATCAATTATTTTTGCTTACATGTAGAAGGTCACAGATTTGCACTGTCAAGAAAATGAAAAATCAATCCTTATATTCTATATTACTTTTTTAAAAAACGTATTTATATGGTTTCGGCTATTTCGGTGTATTTGATTGATCTCATGTTGAAATGTTGTATTTTTGAAGAGGAATCCATTATTTTGTGGAATGTATTTTCTCTCTTGCATATACTTCAATCTAGATTTCTATAATCATCTACTCATTGATAATTTTTATTTTATATTGTTATCAAAAAAATTCCTTGAGATACACTATTGTTTGGATTCTAATTTCTTTTAAGCTTTGCATTAACTTTGACACTGTGTACATTCCGATAGGTTTGGAAGAAGGAAGTGACTATCAAGAAACGTGATTGAGTTGATGAATCAATCTTAGTCTTTGGATTGAAAAAAGAAGATCAAGTGATAAGATTTGGTGACCTACTATTTGAACATTTTTCTCCCTCCATATTTTTGTTGTACGTCTAAGCAGAAAAAGAAAATATTATTGAACAATAAAAGCGAAACACTACACAAGACATACCATAGTATAGCTATGGTACAAAGTTTTGTCACAATATCAACCCACACCAAGACCCCATTTAGAAGAGGACACTTACGAGGAGCAGTGATGTATATGAATGATGATCCTTCTCCTATGCCGTTTGTGTTGGTAACCTATAACAATTGAAGATCTTTTTTGGTAAGCAACAACAGAAGGAGAATTTAGATGGGTTTTTGAGAGTTGAATAAAGTTTGGAGATTGGTAAAGATATTGTGCATCCCTAAGTTGTTGAAAGGAAACATGGTTGTCGGAAAGTAGAAGGGTCGGAAAGGACGAGGTTAATAGTTGAGTTATGGGGAGGGACAGTGTTAAGGTAGAGGAGCAACAAAAGCACGTGACTCTGTACCCTCCAACCCTTCTCCTTTGTCCAACTAAGCAAAGACAAGTTAAAGGTATTAGTCTCATTCACCATTCATGAGTCAAGCAACCTTGAATCATAATTTTTCCACATGCTAACATGCAAATGCAAAGTTGCATGGCATCACGTGATGAACCAAAAGTGAGTTGGGACCACTTTTCCAAACAAAACCATGACCTCCTTTTGTATGCATGTGATGCTCGCGACGTGGCTCGAGTCCACGCGTTTCGATTCAACCAAGGATGTGACCCACTGGTCCCTACCCTGGAACCCTTATGCACAATGGTTTGAGACATGGTCACACTCTACCCAACTTCTTGTTGCTTAATTAAGTTACCCTCTTACCTTTATTGGGTTTTCTTCCTAGTCACAATTCCTTCCTTGGTTTGGAATTTCTGCCTAACATGTCAACTATTGATGTTGGAATTAATGTACAAGTGTTGAATATATAATATTCTACAATGTCCTCTACTTTATATTAACCACCATTAATTAACAGAATGAAATAACGTAACTAAACAAATAAGTTCTAAAGTGGTAATAATCACTGTTAGTGAAGATGCAAATGATGAGAAAATCTTGGTTGCCAAAAGGAAAGGTTGACTTTAGCGTATTCAGTTCTTATCTTTGAAGCGATTAATTAAAGCAAATTCTTTATATGTTCGATTTCTTTTGGTTGGATTTTGTTCGAGGTTCAAAGCACTTCATGCCACTTGTAAATTATTTTATGCAATATTAGTCTCTCATTCAGCACTAAGTTAAGATACAATAAATGAATAATATAGGTCTAAATCGTAGCACAATATTTTCTTACAAATCCTCTTCTTTTATAGGCACATCTTCTTTTTAAATAAAGTGTTAACATTTTTTATATAGAACATATTAATGTATTTATTCGTTTTTTATTTAATATTTACTTCATAGAGTTTGAAGAAATTGATAAGAAGATTTTACAAATAATATAGACGTATTATACAAATAGATTATCTAAGTATTGGTGGGATATTAGTTGTTTGGAAATTGATTTCAACTTCACTTTATTTTTAATAAATATAATTTTTTTTATATATTAACTTAATAACTTAATAAATATAATTTTTCATATATTAACTTAATATCAGGTATATTTAAAAAATGCGTACATACAGGCGTGACAACGCTTGTGTGTACGCTAGTAATATATAATAAAGAGGATACCCTATTTTGTGTCCACATTTCATATTTTCACTTTAACCGTTATTCTAAAAAATTCTTCTTAACCGTTATTTTAAAAACATATTCTATCTTTAACAACTATTCTAAAAACCTCTTTTATGTATACTAATATACTAACGTACACACAGGCGTTATCGCTCCTGTGTATGCGTTTCTTAGATATGAATAATAGTATGTTAGTAGGTGATAATAATGTAATGTTATTAAGTTAATATGTAAAATCAATTTATATTTATAAAAAATAAAGTGAAATGAATAGAAAATTAATTGTTAATGAATAACAAAAAAGATAAAAAGATAAATAGTTTTACAGAAAATAGGTAAAAATAACCATTAATTTCAAAAATTTTAATAAATAATTATATTGTAAAGGGTAAAATTAGTATTATGAAATGTGAATACAAAAGAGGGAATTCTCTTTATATATTGTTACAGATATTTTCTTTTTCTAATTAACAACTAACAATTATTTTAAAAATTAATTATTTCTTTATTGATCTTAACTCAAATCTTTATAAAAGTTAAAAAATGCAAACACAAAGGCGTGACAACGCTTGTGTGTTCGCTAGTATGAAGAAGTAGAATGTATCTATTCTCATATTCACGAATAACTTCCCTTTTATCATTTAAAAAAAATAAATCTATTATTTTATTTTCCATCTGTATATATATTTGTTTTCAAAATAATATTAGAATACAATTTGTTTCTTATATATTCATAAAAAAATGAATTTGCAAAAGGCTCGTGGGATAAAAAATCATGTTAATAACTCTTAAACTAATATTTTATTATCAGATAAGACAATAGAGAGTTACCTTTTTTTCTTTAAGAAAGAAAGCAAACAAATGAGAAATCGGGACAAAAATAATAATGAGTTTGTGTCTAATTTTTTTTTCTTCAAAAACAAAAAGAAAACATATGAGAAGGAAAGATGAATACAATTAGTGAAAAACTAGAAAGACAATGAGAAAAAAATAAAAAATATCTTAATAAATATTTAGTTTAATTATTATTTTTTTGTTTCTTTATTTGTCCAAAAATGTCTAGTTGTCTAATGTTTAATGAAAATGACTAAATTGCATTAACTTTTTCAAAAATCGGAACCAGACCAAAAAACTAGATAACCAACTTTGTTGAGATTAAAGGTTATGTTTTATAAAAGAAATAAAAAGTCACACAATTTAATTTCCATTAATTTTTAAAATATACTACATATAATTTTAAAAAAATGTAAAAGATATATATAATTTAAAATAATTTCAAAAATATAAATATAATTTAAAAAAATTCAAAAATATACATATAATTTAAAAAATAAATTCAAAAATATTGGGAGCGCCATGACCCTCCCTGTCCTTTACATGATCCGCCCTTTCCATTGAACTCAAACATTAATTACGATCTAATTGATTCTTAAAATTATCTTCTTTCAGAAATAGCTATTTCTATCTTGTTGGAGTTAGGTTATTAGTCTAAATACCTACCATTCATCAAACCTTTTATTCTTATGTTTCAATTAATTTCTTTACATGTTAAAACATAATAATAAAATATGAACTTAGAAGAAATAAACAAAAAAAAAACAATTATTTATTATTGATTTTTTAATTCTACTTCTTTTCTTGTTTGCTTCAATCTTAAAAAGTTATTAATAAGAATGAATTAACAAATGGCTGAGACTTGCAATAAAATGGTAAGATTTCTTTGTTATCAGTGGTTTAACCCATATTTGATATAAGAATATATATATATATATATATATATATATATATATATATATATTTTTTTATAT
>Ga0209589_1003114_pt1 | contig 29067 bp, 14 predicted proteins | sample CowpeawhiteBW_FD_187525 | JGI IMG/M metagenome (GOLD analysis project Ga0209589, IMG submission 187525) | Root nodule microbial communities of legume samples collected from California USA - Cow pea white BW (SPAdes) (version 2) | ecosystem: Host-associated > Plants > Roots > Nodule | place: USA...
ATAAATATATATATATATATATATATATATATATATATATATATATATATATATATATATTTTTAAGTGTGAGAATAAATATTTATAATTAGTTACCCAACAAATAACGTTAGACTCTAATATGAATAACATATTAATAAACGAATTTTAACTTTTACTTACAGAACTTATTTGTAACACAAATTTTCGTAATTTTATATTCGAAATGGAGGAGTAAATGATAAGGGGCATAAAAATAAAAATAAATTGTTTTACGGATTTATTGAATCATGATTTCTTAAAGAACCCATAAATTCATCCAATTTTCAAGGGGAGGATTGAACAGTGATTTCATGTTGTTCTCTTTTTTGTTGTACCCATTCCTGAAGTTCAGGCCCATTAAGAATAACGTGAAACCTTTCAAACATTTCACCTACGGTCTCTTGTAATTTTTTATCATGAAAAGCTCATTGATCGGGAACTCACAATTTGGCAACTCGCATTATTATCTCAGTTTTTGAACTAGCAACTTATCTATTGGATAACTTTGTTTGGTTTAATTAATTAACTTTAAGATGAAACGTTCGATTTCTTTCGCAGTTTTGTAACCATATTATAGATTAAAGATTACAAATATGAATTTCAGTTCCAAATTAACAGAATCGACCAAGATAAGCAATACATAAGAAAAGAAGAATCACACATTCATTGATGTTTTAACTCTAATTTAAAATTAACTTTGCTACAGAATCTTATTATAGATATAAAATCAAGTTTTTTGTTCTGTATATTATTTTGATCCTTTCATGTCCCAGTTATTATTCAAGCTCAGAGAAGATTCACATGGTGTGAGAACTTGACATCATGTCAACTGGGTTATCCAGGTAAATTACATAAGCAGAACATATCTCAGTAACTGTTACCTTACAATCTTAACATTTTCTTCAAGTTCATTGATTTGTCCATTCTTTAGCTTCATTTGACAAGATTATGAATATTGTCTGCATTAAAAATTCTCAGAATAACAATATTCAAGTAGAAACTGGTCTTCTACCAGTGATGATTATTTTGGGTATAAAGAGCTAAAAACAACTAATCCAAGTAGAGTTTTATTTCTTTTCATAGCAAAGATGTCAGAAAATATGCAACATGATGGAATTTGATGTTCACCTGATACAAAATCTTTTTCTCAGATATCAAGTCAAAGGGGACTCAGTTAAACAAAAAACATACAAAAAATTGCTTTCGTGAGGGGTCCTTGGCATGCTTCTTCATCCCCTCGAACCTACGGTTATGCTCATCTTTCCATTTTCTCATGTTTGATTCATTCCTGAAAATTTCAAGCTCGTTTTTTCCTCATCAATGCAGGCCTTTTGCCTAGAGCTGAAGTTGATTTGGATGAACATGTGAGCAACCCTCGCAGCAGAGCCAGAGCACCCAAACCCATGAAAGAGGCATACAGTGTTAATAACTTATCAGATGCCCTATTCGAATTCATCATTTCTGATAATATTGCAACCTGCAACCCACAAACAACCAATGTCTCATTGTTACTCACATCTATGGCTGGATCAAAGACTAATATTATTACACCTCTAACTTCAATGAAACAACCAAGTATCCTTGTCAAAAGTCACAACTTAGATATGATTTCTTAAGTACTGATTGTACCTTTTCTCTTTCTCAGAATTTCACCTTAACAATTTTTGTAATATAAAATATTATATTAAGAAGTAGACTTTAAACCTAACTCGATCTTGTAAAACTGATTTATAAGGTTAGGTTTGCGACCACTTATTTTCTGGAAAATTACCTTGTCTCCGAGGTGAGACTTTCAACTGATTGTATGAATTAATGCCACACACTCCAATTTTAATTCGAGAACTATCAAAGTTTTCTCCAAATTCTAACCAAAGTGTAATTTTGCAGTGTAATTAACACCTAAGCTAGTACCCTATAAAGCCACTGAATACATCTTGACCATAGTTTCAGATTAAAATCAAAATCTACCCTATAGAATTGCATTGCCTAAATTTTGCTTTCATTATATTTAGACAGGAAGCTATGTAATCGATTCAACATGATCTTACAGCTGCAAAAAGACAATTTTTTGTACTAGTAGAAAGTAATAATAACCAACAATAATAGCAGATCCCTGTAAACAAAGAATGCATTGGTTTTAATTTCTAATTGAATGGTTGATAGTAACTCCAAAGAGCTTTTTTAGATCCAAAGATCCAAACATCAGAAAAGACAATAATCCATTTTCTGTCTTCCCCAGAAGCATAATTTTTCATATTAACACAGGATCCATACAAACATGCAATCATATGAAGAAAACAAGTATTCTCTGCAAGGGAGAAAATTTGAAGAAGTAAAATAGGAATTAAAGGTGATAGAAAGGAAGAAAGAAAGATAATAGAGTTACCATTGAGGTAGAGGTAGAGACACCATACATCAAGCAAGTGGTGTTGAACCAAGGCTTGGAAGTGAGAATGGCAAAAAGGTTGAGAAGTGCAAGGGGCCATTGGAATAGAAGCTCAAGCCAAACAAGACCTACAAAAAAGTGTGGCTTTTCAGCCACAAGGTAATCACCATAGTCGTGGGTGTAGTGTTCCTTGAGTTGCACAAGAATTTCAGGGAAATAACTCAGAGGAAGACACGTTTGAGCATCAATGAGAGGAGCAGCCACTGCTATCACGAGGAAGAACAGGAACAGAATGGCGTCTACTAGCTTCAACACAACACCCATTTCTTGATTCGAGGATTTGAAGCCTCTGAGGGACACAGAATAAAGATTTGAGGATGAAGGAGATATTGGTTCTTACGAAAAAAGGGATCTTGGAGCCTGCAAATTCCCCAATTCCCCAACAATTTTGTTCTCCGTGTTATGATCTTCTATTTTATTAAAAAATATATATAAATAAAAATAAAGATTGCATTTCCTTTCCATTTTTAGAAATATTTGTAATTTTCTTAAAATAGACTGATGGGTTTTTTATTTGTTAAGGGGGTTGTTTGAAGTTTCAATGGCACATATGTAAGGTTTTCTACTTATCAAAGTTAAAATGAACATCTTATGATGTTAAAAATACTATTTTATAATTTGTAATATTTTTAATAATTTGTAATAAGTTTTTCTCAAGCAATACCATTAATGGTATTATGAAAATGGCTCGTGGTAAAAAAAGGGAAAAATATACAAAAATTGAATATCATATAGGTTATTTTTCTCCTTGACTTTGTGACAAATAGGCAAGTGTATCATAGGTTAAGGTATAATTATTGATTTAGTTTCCTAATTTTTTTTTGTTTGGTTTAATTTGGTCTGCTTATTATTTGTTGGTTCAATTTAGTTCTTCAATTATTTAAAAAGGTTCGATTTGGTATTCTCCATGAAGTTGGAGTTAACACCGTATTTGTACATATGATATGTGTCATGCCATGAAATTTTCAATTTTTTAATATTTTTCCATATATATATATATATATATATATATATATATATATATATATATATATATATATATATTTATATATATATATATATATATATATATATATATATATATATATATATATATATATATAAACTGTCACATATCAGATTATCGTCGTGTCAAGTGACAGTGTACAGTTATGACATGTGGTAGTGGTAGTAGTTGTTTTCTTTGTTTAATTTAGTACCCCTATCTTTTTAAACGATCCAATTTTGTCATCTTTAATTTGAGATCAAATTAGTAGATAAGCTTAATTATAACTTATATATACATGTTAATTTTTTTTTTAAATTTATACATCAAATCACTACACTTAAATATTCAAATTATTTTATTCTTTACAAGTGTAAAACATTACAAGGGTAAAAATGAAAAAAATAAAATAATCCGAGTATTTAGGTGGAGTGATTTGATATATAAATTCAAAAACATTATTTTAACATGTATATATAAGTTGTAAATAAGCTTAATTACTAATTTGGTCTCAAATTGGAGATAACAAAATTGAATAATTTTAAAGAATAAGGGTACTAAATTGAACTAAAAATTTAAATATAGGTCTAAATTAAAAGCATCTACTACCACTATTACGACAGTAACCTGTCATATGACACAACGGTAATCTATCATATGACACGACGGTAACTTGACACGTAACAGTTTATATATTTAAAAATAAATTAAAAAAATTAAAAATTACACGGCTTGACACGTGTCATATACAAATACAATGTCAATTCCAACCTTACAAAGGAAATCAAATTGAGTTTTTCTAACTTATTAGATAACTAAATTGAACTAACAAATAAAAAAAAACGAAATTGAACTAAACCAACAAATTAAAGAACTAAATCAATAATTATATCTTAGATTAACATCAACAACTCTTGCTCTCCACAATCTACATATTAAATCATGAGAAGAAAAACAAAGGGTTTCTCTTCCTACACTATCATTTTTAAAGTAATCATTTTACTATTATTATTATTTTTTGAAAAAAAATAGAGTAATTTCTCTAAAATTTTTGGAATATTATTTCTGAATCAGGATTTTCACAATAAAACTTTTAGAACAAGACTTTGAAAATATATTTTTCAATATACATCAAATACATTATAAAAAAACTTTCTGGGATATGATTTTTAAAATAAGCTTATTGGAATATATATATATATATATATATATATATATATATATATATATTTAATATTTTTCTGAACGAACTTTTCATAAGATATAAAATATGTTACGGGTTCAGTTTTTTAGAACAAATTTAGCAGAAGATATACGATAGTTTTCTAAACAAGTTTTTTTTTTCTTAATGAGGTATATTTTTCCTTCTTGTTTTTAGTGGAGAATGAAGGTATAATTTACAATGTAATAATTGATAACAATAATATGGTGTAATAAAAGAAAAGATATTTTAATATTTGTCTTTTAGTATGAAAATATAGAAATTAATAATGATGGGTTTAAAGAAAAATCAACAACACTTTATAAAATATCACGAAATATTTCATCACCTTTCATGAGTAATAGAATTTTGTTTCTTGAATAATTTTCACACTTTTTTTATAGCATTTCTTCATTGTTATTAATCTATATAATTTAATCAAGTTTTATTCCGTACCAAATTTTTTAAAAGGTATAAAAAGTAAACCCAGTACATACTATCCAACATCCAGTACATATAAAAAAGTAAATCTTGCACTTTGTTTGACGATGGTGACTTGGTTTAAGAGAAATAAGAAATTTAAAAAGTGTCATTTTTTTACCTTTTATAATATATACTCAGTTACACTATTTTCATCCTACTTAGTTTTCTAATCAAATTTATTTAAATTATATTTATAATATAATTCAAAGTGAACACAAAAACTTATTATTCCATGTCTCTCTTGAAATTTGAAATTGTCACAATTTTATTCTTAAAAACATCTAAAAAAATTAAAAGAAAAAAGTATATTTAAATTATTTTGTATATCAATTTTTAAACAATTTAAGATTATTAAACATGTAAGAATTTATATGGGAAAAAGACAGATAGATAGAGTTAGGAGAAATTATCATCTCAAAATGTATTAACTTTGTGTTTGTCCTTATCATGAGTTCTAATCTTTTTTAAAAAGAATTGTTATCTGTAAAAAAAAAATTAATATTGTCTTGATTCCTATTTTAGTTCAATTTTGTTTAATTTGGTTTCTTTTTTTTTTTTTTTTTTGTGTTCAATTTGATCATGAGTTGTTAAATGAAGTGAAAGTGAGAATAAATTAAACAAATTTAACTAAAATATAGACTTATTTGAACATAATACAAACAATCATCCATGTAATATGAACAATGTCAGCCTATATATACTCTGTCGTTATCAATTTAAATGGTGTCAATGAAAATGACCAAAATAGTATTTAAACATTCTTTCTTTTACGAAATTGAACTTAGTTGCACAATTTTCCTTTATTTTTAAACATGCATGCAATCTTGTATCAATATAACCAGTAATAGTTTATGCCGAATTAAATTACAAAGAAGAAGATAAGGTAAACACATCATAGTTAACTGAATTAATTGTCACTTGTCAAGTAAAATTTTGATTTAATGACCTATTTTTTTACGTTTACATCCAAAAAATTATGAAGTTGGTCCTTCCGTTTTTTAATCTCGACATAGTTCTAACTTTTTAAAATTAATGCAATTTGATTGATTTGTGAAAAAAATTGATGCAATATGCTCCTTTCCGTTCAAAATTTAGAAATGAATTAAAATTTTTTTTATCAAATTTGAAGTTATATAAGGATGATTTGTTTTATTGGTATGATTAACATAATTCTAATATCAAATTTGATAAAAAAAATCTTTGATTTTTTTCACGAAATTTAATGAAAATAACCAAATTGTATTAAATTTTCAAAAATCAAGACCAAATTATGAATCAATTTAACATTTTTTTTATCAAAACAAGAACCAAACCAGTAATTAAGTCTAAAATTTTTACAAATTTAGTTATGTTGACAAAGAGAAAACTATGAAAGTTGTAAGTGAAAAAAAAAACAAAATGAAAGAGGTATTTAGGTCTATAACCACATGAGTAGTAATTTGAAGTTGCTTTCTCCAATTCATGAACAATTTTCTTCAAAACCTATTCATCACAGTGTGATCTTTCAAATCCCATCATTAATGTTAATTAGGACTTATATGACAAAACCCCCATGACTTGAGTGACAGAAACAAATGAACCACATGAAATGACTTAATTTATTTTAAAAGAAGTTTGGATTACCAGAATTCAAACCAGGTGAGAAATAAAAAAGAAACAAAAAGAAAATTAGGTACATCTTTGTCTCATCATCTATGTGCTCTTGACAGCAACTCAAATGACACCTCAATATCAAGACAAGAGCACCACTGACTAATCTGTACTCAACAATTAATGCATTAGTTTCTCTTCTCTTGTGTTATGCTGCTACTACTCAACCTTATACTTCTCTCCTTTGTTTTCATTTGCCCCTTATTCTTCTCATTGTAAAACCTTATTCTTGGTGATGCTGATTGAACAGAGCCTTGTTTCTTTCCATGGAAATTCACATGTGTGTAAACCTAACAACTCAATTGCCCCAAGAGAGTGAGATTTTCTCATCACACCCCCCAGTTGGAATGGTTGACTTTGAAGTTTCCTCATTTAACTTCATAACATAACTCTATGTAATGTACAGTTCAGAAGTCAATGATGGGCTCCCCAACATTCAAATTTCTTTCCACTTTCCATGGTAGGTCGAAAAGTTTAGCAGTTATGAACTTGAAGATCTTGTTCACGTTGATGTTGTAGGTTGCACTGGAAAAGAACAAGGCAGCATTCAGAGCCTTTGCATATGTTCTTGCCTGTTCAATGTCACAACATCACAAACATCAAATCTTATCTTCAAAACCAGACACTTTTTTTCTATTTTGGAGAGGCTTACACAGCATTCCAACATGTCTTGCTTAACAAATAAATAGGTATGGGAACATGGTTGGTCTTGTCTGCCCTAAGACTCCATGAATCATCAAACATGTAATGCCTTATAATTTAAGATGGGGTCCATGATCATTAACTTCACTATGATTTATGCAGATGATGATTAACACTATCTTTAACATGCCTATACCCTATTCAAAAATTAGCAGTGTCTGCAAAGTAAAAGTGTTTGGAAACAAGGAGTCTTTTTATATGCTGTCTGCAGTGATTCCATCAATCTCAACAACAATCATTAAAACTATCAATTTTTCTGATTTTGTAGTGATGTTGTGTCACAAAACAACACATAATACTTCTTCGGATCTGGAGGTTCTGTTTTAGTAGATCTAAGAACATGCAGAGATGGTACTTAAACTGCATTTTTATTGTTGAAAATGGAACTCTTACCTCACTAGCAATGGTCCATTGGATATCAATAGGGAGCTGGATAAAATCATCAAACTTGGTTCCTATCAACACTGGTATTGCTGTCTACAAAAATCAAGGATAAAGAACTGTAAAATCCCACTCCTCTGTATCCACATGCATACAATTTTATGCTTTCTGGGCCAAAAGAAAAAAACATACCTGATTCCATTTCCTGGCTTCTTTGTACCATCCAAGAACACTGAAATCATTAATCATTCACCCCCCAAAAAAACGGTGAAAATTCATCTGATATTAGCAATCTGAAAAGGCTTTCGCCAAAATTAATCCAAAACAATATAACAAAGAAGGTACCTGTTTAATGTGCATCGACTTGTTAGATCAAACATAATCAAAATCGCCACAGAATCCGTGCAAGCCTTCGGAATTCGATCTTCTGTTTTTCCATCACCTGAATGGAAAACAACCAAATATTAAAATATAAATTGATCTTTCTTTTTGGCCATATCCATAACCATGAGTTATCACAAATTCATCAAAAACAATACGTGCTCTTCTCTTTGTCTATATATATATACATGTATATATATCTCTACCTTGTACTTCCCAGATACAGTACGAGATGCGAACCCCTTTAACGACCAGTGTTTTGTCCATCTGATTTAACCCTTCCATCTTGCTACCTTGCTTCTCCTTTTCATCCCCAACATATTTCACCTGAAAACCACATTCAAACAAAAGGAAAATACGAACAGTAAATAAAAACAATTTTTTGACTCAACCCATTTCAGGTTAAACGCAACAGAACCTAAAAATAAAAAGAAAAATATCCATGTTGGCTCAATTACTATATACAAACCAAAAAGCTGGTTTTTCCAATTTGGCAATCTCCCAACAAGCTGATCTTCAAGGAGACCAAATCAGAATCCAAATCATGGGTTTGAAACATCGCCGGCGGCGTGACATCCATCTCTTCACGAGCAATTTCGCCGGATGATTCCGCCGGCGGGGGCGGCTGCGGAGAGGGTAATGCTGGAGTCAGCATGCTGTATGTGTTGTTGGTCTTCCTCCCGGAACAGAGCAGGATGCGGTGGAGGACGCGGAGGATGCACCGCCGTAGCAGGGAAACGCGGTGGTGGAAGCGTCGCCTTATGGTTGTGGAGTTGTGGAGTTTGGTGGCTAACTGGGGCATGTTTTGTTTTGATCTTCCCTTTTTTTTTTCGGAGGAAATAATGAAAATTTGAAGAAGTGTTTTTGTGTCGTGTTTGGAATGAAATGTTGATGACGACGACGAGGAACTACGACGGATGGCCTCAAGTGCAACCACTGAGCCTCTCAGCCATGAAAATGAAAAGTGAGGTTGTGTGTTGTCTCATATTTTTGAATGCTGAGGGTACTTTCGGTTTTTCGCCCTCACCTCTCCCTATGTTCTTGATTTTGTGAAGGGTTTTCACTTTTTCAGTTACATCTTTCAACGACTTTTGTGCTATCAGCAACACTACTTTAACGCCACGGTTGACCGTTAAAATATGAACACTGTCCTTTCATTCCACAATTTTAAATGTGGCTACAGTTTTCCTCATTTTAAGACACCAAATATAAATCTAGATTTTGCTTCCATAATTTTAGTTATACATCATAAAATGTTATATTTTTATGATTTATTTATGTATAACATCACTACTTTTTATCTTTCTAATTTTATGAATAATAATTTAATGATCTTTCCGTGTGTGTAGTGATTTAATAATAATTCAATAATTTATTGAAGAATCTTTTTGCCTTAGCCTTGTTTCAATTCTTATTAGTATTAACTTCGATTAACTAAGAATATTGATTGGTGAATAGTGAGGGTTCTATAAAAATCTTCTTCCTTTTGTGTATGTCTCAAGTTTGGTGAATAAAAAGGGGCTTTCGAGAAACAAGACAACATTATCAACCACGTGTTGCTCAGGAAAACATGTGTTCAATGGTCCCATTTGATGAATCATTTTCTAATGTGTACCTCACCAGCGACAAACCCATGTAGTGAAATCACCAAATCATTCAATGCAATTTTGGAGATTTCATACTCGGAGATTCGTGACATGAGAATTATGCGCACAGACAAAACAAGAACTTACTTTATTTTTCTTCTTAAACCAAAATCTTGGATGACAAGGATGAAGGGTTACTAAGAATATTTGTATTGTGGTGAGATCTTATAAGATAAAGACAAATTCATAAGTGGATTTAAATTTTACCTTATATCGATTTTGTAAAATTTAGTTAGATTCAAGTCAATTTCTTAACAATTAAGAATGTAAACAATTTACATGAGGTTACAATAACTCTTGAAGCCCTTGCTGAATTTTGCTTAAAAACAAACTCACTTTTAAGAGGACCACCAAAAGGTTGGAAAATGAAATAATGTTCAATGATGAGAATTGTGGTGAGGGTATTCCTTTTCTTCACAAGCTTTTTCCAAACAAAGGTACAACAAACTAAAGCATGATTTTTGTTCTTTTTTCAAACAATGTTGTGGTGACAGTCTTGCTGTCACAATTTCCTAGCAAGGAAGGAAGGAATTTACCTTCACTGGTGTAGACTAATTTGTGCCAACACTATATGACTAAGGTAGCCAAAAAGAGAAAAAAGAAAAAGATAAATGAGAGAGGGTTGGTTAACTAGATGGCTGATGAAACAGAAGGATCCTCCAAGCTTTGGCTGTGTCTTCGTTTCTTGTTATCCCTAAGAATCTCTTTGACTTCTGATTCCCTTTTATCTACAAACACCATCCATTTCTTGAGGCTAGGAGTTCTGCTTGGACGTCTAGATCTTCTCACTGGCTGGATTTCCTCATCAATTTTCTCAGATTCTGGGATGAATTTGTTATATTGGCAGAAGATTCTGGCAAAGAAAATTGTCAGGGTAATGAAACATGCAATGCCACATATAAGAAAGAGGCCCCAGAAGCTTGTCAGAGCTAGTTTGTTTGAATCAACATCCACGGTTGTACACTCCTTTTTGTTAAGCCATTTGTCATGAATCCTTTGCAGGTCACCACTCTCTGAGAGTTGAAGAATGGCAGTTGAGAGGTCAACAGCAAGAGGAGAGTCCCTCTGGAATGCCTGTTGTCAGGGTAACATCAAGTCAAAACAGACAATACCTCAATACAGACAATACCTCAGATACAGTGATTAACCCTATCGCTGTTATTTCAAGGTACGGACAATATCTCATATGCATTGATTAACCCTATGATACTATTTCAAGGTTGGAACACTTATCTATTTTCAAAACTACAAAAGTAGTGTGCAGTAGATTTAAATGATACTCACAAATCCCCAGCCACTTTTAGTGAACTCCTGGCCAACAGTTCTGAACTTACACTGAGTGCTGGACATCAAGAACTCAATGTAGGGAAGCTCGTCAACAACTGCCACAACCCCTCCAGCCTCAGGGCCACGCTGAAGGGCATCAATATAATCCTCCATGTTTTTCAATGTAACTATTCTTGATTCAGCTATGTTGAGGTCATCTACAAGATACTTGCGTGCAAATGAACCATCTTGAATTCCAATCGGTTGTGTACTTGAGATCAAGCTATCAATTCCTTCAATTTGAGATGACAGTTGCCGCACAGTGAGGATAGAGGTCAAGCTAGCTGTGTAGCTTGAATTTATGATCAACACCACAAAGAGCCATATGATTAGCACCAATCGTCCAAGTCCACTCACAGTGTTCTCCCCTGTGTCAAGTCAACGAATTTCATCATGTACAATACAAAACAACAACTGTTGCAGGTAAAAATTGAAGAGGGTGTGAAAGAGAAAAACATACTGTGTGAGAAGAACATTGTTGAGAAACTAAACCTGCAAAAGAGGAAGGAATTCATCTTAGTAAAAATATTTTACTGTATGATAAAGTAATGCAATTACCTCTAATCTATGATCATCACAAAGGGGCTTTTGTGATCCACGAAAAGATTCAGAAAAAGGCTTTCAAATGGGCAGAACATACTCACCAAAACACTGTTATAAGTTGTTTCCTCGGTGAGCCCCGGAACTCAGGATTGAGCCTGTGCTCAAGAATCCATACAACACTTCCAACAAAAAGAAAGAAAGCACCGGTGACACACCACATTTGAGTAGTGAATGGCTGAAGGAAAGACCAAGGGCTTGATTTCTGCTCCTTAAAAGGAACAACAACAACAAGCCCTGATGGCATGAAAGGTTGAGTAAAATCCACAATCCTTGTCCTATTTGTCACAATTGTCACATCTCCAACTACTGCATCAAAGTTCTGAACAAGTAAAGGACACCAAATTAGCAAAACTATCAGAATTTGAAAACCATAGAGGATCAGCTTCACACATTACTGCTGCTTACAGTCCTTTCTAGACCATAGTGAATTATCAAGGGTTAAATATGCTTCAGTTTCTAAACTTAGATATAAAGTTGGAATTCGGTCATGTCTCAAAGTTAGATATATATATTTATTTTCAAAATTTAGGACCAAAATGTATCAAGTTTAGAAAAAAATGAATTTTAATTTCACATCAAATTTAGGGGATCAAAAACATATTTAACCAAATTATCAATGATAAAAATATAAGATTTAGAAACTCACATTTTGTGCAACTTGTTCCACAAGCTCGTTGTAGCTAGGATTCCTTACACCATTTCCAAATAACATGTATTTTCGTGGAACGGGGTAAGGCAACAATTTCAAGGCTGCTTCAAAAACGTCAATGCAATAGCCTTGTACCCCTGGAGGGTTCTTGTCCTTAGAAACAAAGTCCTTGTAGCTCACTCTATTAGGAACTGCTATCCTAAGTGGTTGTCCATTGTTGGGAAACACCCACCCTCTTGGTGTAGTTGTAATCTCTCCAGGCCATATCACACTGTAAAGTTGTTGATTTCTCAGCAAAGATGTGTTTGATGAATTTTTCAGATATAAAGTTTCAGGAGCTATAACTGACAGGCCAGAATGATTAGACCAATAACCAATTCTACGGGATCCACCACCACCAATATTGAGAATTTCATATGCTGGATCAACTAAATTCTTCTCCATGTCAAACTCAATTTCACCACTCACACCAGTGAAGTTCATTCCCAAAATTGTCTGGAGAAACTGTGGACCACCATCAAACGTACGAAGTGAAGCTAAATGCAACATGCTTCCATTTGTGTCTTGCAACTTAGGGTCACTAGAGAAAGAAATGTTTCCACCTTCATTGAGATAAGCATCAAGAGCACGAGCTGCTAACCAAACAGAATCATAAGCATAAAACGCATAAGAATTGAAGCTTACAGTTTCTTTGGCTCTCTGGCTTTTCAAGCTGGAGAGAAGATTCTTCTTGAGATCAGAATCAGGAATGTGATGACGAAAAGCCACAATCCCTTGTAAGAGATTCATTGTGTCAGGATCAGGTAACTCTGAAGAATCCAGCACTGAATGAAGCCAATCTGTTGCAATCCAAACATAGCCACTTCCCATCATTCCAAGCTTCTTGGCAATAGAGAAAATTGCTAAACCAGTATCAGGATTCACATGCAGAACATAGACCCGTGATTCCATCAAGTTCACTTCATTCAACAAGTCACTGATATCACTTTCTGATGCCCCAGGTGAAAACGCAGCCTTGTAAGAGATCTTGGAACGTTTCTTTGACAGTGCATCACCCAATACAGAAACTCCATTCCTGCCATTGTCATCATCTACATAGATTGCAATTACCTCCCTCCATCTGTGATAATTAATAAAGGCTGAAACTGCATACATCTGAAAATAATCATTCTGAGTAGTGCGAATGAAATAAGGGTACTGTAGAGAAGATAGAGTGGGGTCAGTAGCCCCAAACGACAGAAGAGGTACATGGAGTTCATTAACAACATGAGAGATTATATGAGCTATTCCAGATGACAGTGGACCAACAACAGCAACCACATCATTCTCCATCAACTGCAGAGCTACATCATCAACAAGATTAATCAAGCCCTTCCCCAAAGAGAGGACAAAAAAGTGTTGAGATTAAAGTTAAGTAAAACCAATAGGTGAAAGAGATAGCTGCTGAAATTTCAAGCTTTGGCAATGGCAGATACCTTCCATTGTTCCAAGAAACGCACTGCAATTTGTGCTGTGCAAAATGACTTGCAGGTCAATGCCAGGGAGAATGCTCGTGCTAGAATTAACATCTTTAACAGCAGCCAAAATTGCAGGTAAAGCAGATCTTCCAATGACAGAATCCGCAGGAAAGAGGGCTCCGAATTTCACAACCTTCGGTCTTGAAGAAACAGAGGAATCCACACTGGTAGGTGAAGAAGGTTCTTTCCTCCCCACAATTTCTAAGGGAATCCACAAGCACAAAACCAAGAGGAACAGTGATCTTCCCGTAACCATGCTTCCAAGAGGACCTTCCTTCAAAGTTTGCAACTTTCGGCTTCGGTTCTTCGGTTTATACCACCATTCTGCTCAGAGAACTAAGCACACCAGTCATGTGCCAAACCCATTTCAGGAACAGCACAAAAAATGAATATAAGTAAGCACCGTCGTAGTTGAAACAGCAAGGAAAAACAGCTCATGCTCCATGAACTCAAAGATTCTATCTATATTTTTGGTGCTTGAGCCTAGAAAAGACTAGGATTCCGCACTCAAAAAGAAAAATTCCATGTTCATACTTTTTGTGATTCTAAATATGCATGAGTGAACCACAAATCACAGTAATCCAATCATACCCAGAAATTCCAAAAGATAAGCCACTGAAACCATATAATAAAGGTTGGTGCTTTGGAGAAGTTAAACCCACATGTTTGATTTATTCATTAATAAATGATAATGATATAAAACAAAAACCAATATAATATGTCTCAGAAACCTAGATAACACGTTAGGAAGAAGAGAATATCAGAGGTTACCTCAACACCAGACTTGAAGAGATAAAAAAGCTTAGAACAGCGCTGTTCTGAAACATTGGAACATGACCAGCTGAAGAGGGAAGTTACTGTGCCTTAGGTTCAAGAAAAGAATCATTCACTCGCTTTCAAGCATATTCATTTCAAATGTCGTGGTGATTGAAGAGATTTTTTAAGATCCGCAATGGAACCAACGTGTTCATTTATTTTCCAGTTCTTGTAACTAATGAAAAAAATAAATAAGACAAATTTTTTTTAGAATTAAAATACTTGGATAATAGCATGAACACTACGTTGTCTCTCCTTTTTTTGGTTGATATTTTGCATCAACAATTCCTACCAAACAAAAGGATGGGACTTCTACGTACACACTGCTTATTCCGTTAAGAAGGAAAAATGAAAATACTCAGAAAGTGTGAACTATATTAAAAGTTTTAAAAAGTAATATTTAAAAAAAATAAAAGGGTTTAACAAAATATCATAACGGAGCTGTGAATGCAGACAAAGCAATAGCCATAGCCATCATTGGAGGACGAAAGACAGAGAAAGACTGGTTTGGTTGGAAATACAGTTAAAAAAGTAGGTATTATAAACGAAAATATTACTTAAAAAATGTAGTCACCATTGCGATTAATTTTTTTGGTACCTAATTAAAACTATCAATTCAAATTAACACAATATATTTTACTAATTATGTATTTTATTAAATATTTTACTATAACTTCATCTGTTACAAACCATGTGCCCCAGAACAAATTAATCTGCTAATTATTTAATTACAATCTGAGTATAACATTTATTCTCTTACATTGATGCAATAATTTGTTTAAAAGATATATCTGTTCCCTAATTTATTAATGGGGTCTGATAATGACAGTTTAGACTTTAAAACTATCTAAATATGCCATATAATACAAGAAAGTGAGTTGATAATATGGAAAAATGCATTATACGGTTAACACATGAATTAATACTTTCAACGCTCATTGCTGCTGCTAATAATTAATAGATATAATATTTATGATGGTTATTTATTATAATACAATTATTAACGATTAAATTTTGTTGTTATTTAAAATGTTAAATTAGCATAATTTTTTTTAATGTGTTTAGTTATCTCCGCCGACAGCCGTACATCATTTTTTTTCATAAATTTGTCATTAATTTAACTTTTTTTTTTCTTAATTACTTAATCATTACTCGAATTTCTTTAATTGACTTATAATTGGGATTAATCTTGATGCAATAGATTAACACAAACCCGTAAATGGAATAAAAAGTAAAAAAAACAAAAAATCGCAATTAAAAACGAAAGAGTAAAGGCTGAAAATGAAAACTCTGAATCAAGTTTGAATGTGAAAGCTTTGAGTGGTAGTTCTACATTAATAAAGCTTCTTTTTTTTCTTTTTTGGGGTAAAGTTACACAATAAAGTTGAAATGGTGACATGAAAGAGATTTATGTGAAATGCATTAACAAAGTGGCGAACCAGAAACTCCGAAAAAGAGAAAATACATTAAATACGAAAAGGATTTATATGCTTTTCTTTCACAGTTCTCATTTTGTTTATTTGTTTTTTCTTGCATTAAATATATTTTTATATCTTAAGTTTTAATAAAATTTGAAATTAGTCTATTTTCATCAATTTAGTTTTCATTTTAAAAAATGTGTAAATTTAGTTTTTTTAACCAAATTTTATTAAATTTATCTGACGTTTCAAAGACATTTCATAATAGTATTTAAATTGTTTATACTATTTGACACATTTTCGTTTTAATATTAACTCAAATATTATCATAAAATATGTTTAAAATGTCAAATAAACTTAACAAATTTTAGTAAAAAAGACTGAATTTATATATTTTTGAAAATAAAAAATTAAATTAGTATAAAATTTTAAAGAGGGTCTAATTCTAAAATTCACTTAAAAATAAAAGTACTAAAAATATATTTAATTTTTTTTCTTTGACGGACTGTGTGAATTTGTTGAATTGTGATTTATGAAGATGAATTTAGAATTTCATGTGTGGCTTTATATCTTTTAATATTACAGAGGAAAGTTTTTATATTAATTTTTTGACCAAGGGACAGTGTAAGGTATGGTGAATAAATGATTCGTACTCACCAATATTAAAAGACACGTGATGGGTCCTGTTCTATTTTTCTCTCTCCTTCTCACTAAGTCAAAGCCTTATCCCAATTGGCCAATATTTTTTTTTAATTTGTTTTCTTTGTTTTTTCTATCTTCACTCCCTCTATTTCCTATTATTTATCACATATAGCATAAAAAGCTTTGAGATGTGTTTGATTTCTCGTTGTAAACGTGAAAAAAGTGGTGAAAAGAAGAAAAAACAAACTAGTTAACCACTAAAAAAGAAAAAGATTTGTTAAGAATAGTTTAGTAGGTTGAGAAGTGAAAAAAGATAATAATATTAGACAAGTTAGTTTCATAAATATAAAATAAAGATTTTAATTGCTTTTGGATCTATGCCACTTTTCGATAACATGTTTCTGTTTCGAGTGTTTAAAAAGAAATAAAGTAAACTATATTTTTAATAATTAAACTAAACTGTAAAAATAATTTCTCTATTAAATTGTAAAATAGTCTAGATAAGTTGAATTGAACACTTTATATTCTTTTAACCGATTTAATTGAATGGTTATTTGAACTATATCAAACTGTTTTAAAACAATAAATAGTTGCTTTTATTAGAAATGGAATGTTTTGTGTCGAATGTTTAATAAAATAAAATATGTAATTTGTTGATATATGAGTAGAATTATAAATACTGATAAAGAAAGAGTATATTACTAATAAAAAGTAAAGACAATACCAAAGCGAAAAAGAGAATAAAAAAATGAGAATATAAATACAAGTATTGAAATAGTGAGTTAAAAAAAAAAAAGGTTTCTATATATAAATTTATGAAGCCCTATCTTTCAAAGTGGCCAAAGTTCGATAGGTTTAAAACAAACTTTTAAAAAAATAGGTATTTTATTTAAAATTTATTTTTAAGTTTTTTTAAATACAAAATTATTTATTAAATTGTCATAATTACTTTTATTTAACATTTTTTTTCAATAAATAATAAGGCTAATATATTTAATCATTAGTAAGATATTGTTGATTTTGAATAAGTTTTTATTATCTTTAGTTTTGATAAACTTCGGAATGACAAAAATACTCGTGTTTACATGTATTTGTGCGAATAAAATTTGTGACGGATAGTTGATACCTATGGGTATTTATTACTCATGGGTAGCAAGTATTGTTTTAATACCCATTTATAAATGGATCGGGTGCAGGTATCATACTTTTCGTACATGTGGACATTTGTTACCCACCAAAAATTAAAATTAAAATTTAATTTGTTTTTTATTAAGCTAAATTTAATTAAAATTATATTTTATTAGATTAAATTTAATTAAAATTATATTTTAATTTATACTTAATTTAATTTATATTTCATTTTATAATTTTCTATGTAATTTCATTTAAATTTTATTTTAAAAATTTACAAATATCTTTATTTAAATATTTGAGGGTATCCTATGGTATCCGTGGATTTTAAAATATCCACGTGTATTTTTTAAGTGGTTACCCGGCGAGTAAATGGCAGGTAGTAGATGAATTTTTTTGTTACGGGTTGGGTTATGAGTAAGCATTATTCATGCTCGACCGACTTGTTGTCATCCCTGCTTTCAACTGAAGCAATTGGCATTGCTAACGTTATTCTATAAGTTATATATGCATTTGAAAAAAGATTTTTTTTTATATAATTAAAAATATCAATTGGCTTATTATTTTCCAAACCTGAAATTTCTATTAAGATATTTAATTCTTAAGATAAATTAAATCTATCAATATCTAGCAAACAATCGAGTTTTAAAGATTTTTTGAGGTTTAGGTTTTTTTTTTTCAAAAATGTACACGCTAGTGACTTTAATTTTTTCAAACTAAATAAAAAACCAAAAATATCTTCATATTTTTAAATAGTTCAAATCTAGTTTGAGGTGTAGTAATTGTTTTATCTAATATATAAAAAGTAATCAATTCTAAATGATTCTTGAAGAGATTTTATAATTTCATTCTCAATGTTTTCATCAAATTGTTTCTCTCTGCGTCTAATACGTTTTTCACGAAACTTAAGTTTTATATTCATTTCAAAAGTAATTTTCTTGGCAGAAATCAATGCATTTTCAAACTAATTTTCTCTGTATTCTTTACAAAAAATGAAAGAAGAAATTTTAATTGTTCAGTAGCTTTATTAATGCACATATTTTTTGATTGAAAATTCATAAAATGATAGAAGTTTTTTTTTTGTCTAAACTTGAATTATCTTTTTGCATAGAATATAACTTTGAATTATGTTCAAATTAATCTATTATCCACCAAAAGACCGAACCATAATCTAATTAATAGTTTCATAGAACAATTTCAATTCTTTGTCAAGATATATGCAAAATAGTTCTTGAAACTCGTAAATAAAAAAGTACCGAAAATTAAAATTGGGCAGAAGAATTGCATTTCTAATTCTAATAAAAATTCAAAACTGAATAAAAACAACAACAACACAAATAGAAGGAAAAAATATACTAACCAGAAATAATGATGAAAAAATTGGTACACATGGACAATATAAGATTCAAGGAATGTAATCTACCAAAATCTTAAAAAAATGACTCTTAAAAGAGTAAAAAGGAAGGAGGGGCAAAAAAAGTCATAAAGAAATCAAAAGACAAAAGAATAAAATAGAATTCAGATCGATTATAAGAGAATAAAAATAATTAATCATTTTCTTTTTCGTAAACAAAATTATAATTTACTTTTAACTCATTAATTATCATTTTTAATACCAATAAAAATTAATAGACACTAATGATAATTTAATTAAAATTTATTTTCAAATATAAATTTATAATTAATTTAATAGAATTATATTAGTAATAAATATTTTTTGGAGGACTTTTTTTTTCTTAAACATAATTTTATAATTAATTTAATAAAAATATATTAGTACAAAATAAAATTGAGGTCTAGTAATTTACTTATTTTTTCTTTAGATAAAATTATATAATCTTATTTTGTCTTTAGATAAAATTATATAATCTTGTGATTATATTGGAAATGAATAATATATTAGAGTGACGATAAAAGATAAGTGAGTTATTTGGTTTTATCTTTAAATTATTATTGATTAATTTTATAATTATAACTTATTTGTAATATATTTAAATTATATAGTTTATATTATATATATGGGATGAAGGTAAGATCACAAGCCTCCAATCATGGAATCCAATATTATTAAATAGTTTTTAGGTGAATAATTTATTAGTATAACTCGACCTTGTGCTCAAGTTTGAAGTAATTTAGTATGACGTTAGTTATATTATATATGTATCATTGTCAAGTTATTTGTAGAAACATATTTATTTGAATTCAATGATTTGATATGCTATAATTTATGAGCAATCATATGTGATTCATCATTGAATGTTTTTAATGAAGATATTTTACGAATCATAGAACAAGAATTATTATAGGTTGTCAACATTTGGTTTCTCGCGAATTGTTTTAAAATGTCATATCACTTAAGATAGTAATTGAAAAGTGTGAGCTTTACACATATAGGTGTGTCATTTTGTTTTGAAACTTTTTCACTTCTTTATTCATATAAAATCTTTGATTTATCAATTCTTCACAATTTCATGCTTTTGTTTTCTTTAAGGATTTCGTACCATCGTTGTTCAAGATGGAATCAAAGTGAACCCGCATTGATGTGCATAGTGTGCATGACCACCCTAAGTATTCTTCCATTGCCCATTAGAGGAAGTGAAACTTCTCCAACAAAATATAACAAAAATAGTTACAAAAATTCTAATAACACTAATTAAATTAAATTTTTATCTTATTTAAACCTTAAATGTTAATGTTAATTATTATTAATTTAATGGATTAAATATGTTTTTTAATCATTAAATTTTTATGCAAAATTGAAATTTATTTTTGTCCAAAATTTGAATACAATTTTATCGCTAAATTTTAAAAGTGAATAAATATAATTGCAGTTCATCTAATTACAATTCATCTAGTACTTCATTCAATTGCACAATTAATACATAGATTGGAACTTCAACAAAATAAAAATAATAAGTTTCACTTGCCTCGAGTAAAAAATTAACATAAAAAGTCATAACACATCATCATGATCACAAATAAACTAAGATTTACAATGAGCTATTTTGAGTCATGTACATGAACAAGAAAATTACATATAACATCAAAACAAAATACTAACTCAAAAAAAGGAGCAAAAATGAACTTACTCTATTTTAAATTATAGTCATTTGGATGTGTAGACCTCTCTGCATCGATCCCTCCTACCGTCTTTAATTTTTAAATAAATGAAGGATTCAGTCAAAGATACAGAGAGAAGACATAAAAAAGTTTTAAGAATTTTTTTTTAGAAAAATGATAATTTTTATAAAATAAAATTCAATTAATATAGAAATTTGATTTGTAATATAACGTTTTAAAAATAAAATAATGGAGTATATTTTTTAAAAACTACCAGTACTTTTTATTATTTTCTTTGATCTTTAAAAACTACAACATTAAACACCCAAATCAAATTATCATAATTTTGCACAAGAAAATTGGAAAAGATAAAATATCTTAGCCTCAAACTTTCTGACTCAACAATTGACTAACCTAAATGCCTTATACAAGAATTTGAAAGTCTCTAAAGGAATATTTAATAAGATGAAACTTTTAAATTTATAAGTTGAGATATAGCTTTTATTGAAAAAAATTGTCCTAATAAGATATGTGTAAGGAACAAAAGAAGGTTCATGCATCTATGATACTTCCACTCAAATCAGTAAAATAATAAAAAAATATAAATTAATATAAAAAACAATGAAAACTATAAATAAGTGTATCTTAAAGAATTGTTACAATTAATATCTTATTAGAATTGTAGTAGAAAAATAAGTACATCTTTAAATTTTTATATTATTTCTTATTAATTCATTAATAAATAACTAATTTATCGATGATTTGAGTTATATTTTAAATAGTTCGAATACAAATAAATACTTTGCTTCCTATAATTTAATTTGTATTTAAGAGTTACAGTTAATTACATGTTCAACAAGATCAAACACGCAAGAACTTTATAATATTAATAGAATTTTTCATATTTTGTGAGTTTCTTTTTGCAAATTTATTATAAAATTTTATAATAAAATATTTTTTATTATTTTTCTATGAATTTTAGTTGGTAAACAATTTTTTTATAAATAATTATTTCTTACAAAATTATAAAATTCATGAATATTTTTTATAAATTTATTTGCGAAAAATATTTTATACAGAATATTTTGCTAAAAAATTAGTAATAAATTCTTAAAAAGTCATTATTCATACAAATTTTGCAAGTTTTTTTCTAAAATTTATAAGTATTTTTTGAAAATAAAAATTTAAAAATTGACAAAAAATACTTATTGTTTTAGAAGTACAAACAATAGCCAAAAAAAATCTACATGAAAGAAAGGAAAAAATATATATAGAGAGAATATATTCTCATCCAGCATAGCTTGGTGTGCTCCCAAATTTTCAAATAAAATGAAAGGGCAATTAAATTTTACAACAGAACAATCATAATAAAATTAAGGTTTAATTAGGATGATGCTCATTTTTGTTTGAATATGTCAGTTTGTTTTTATAAAAATATCAATTGTGTCTCAACTTTTGAAAAAAATACATCAATTAGGTTTTTTTAAGAAAAAAAATTATTAACATGATTAACGGGGTGTCACGTGTTGGTCTATGATTTTTTTTTTTTTGAATTTTTTAAATTTTTTTGAATTTTTTTTTTTGTTTTTTGTTAATTTATTTTTTGTTATTATAATTTTTGCCATTAAATTTTAATATAAATATCAATATAAAATTTATATAAATAATAAATTTTGTCTAAAAAAATATAATATTTTTTTACTTTGAAAAAAGATTTAAGACTAAATTAAATAAAAAAGATACGTGAAAACTAAATTGAAATAAATAAAGACTAAATTAAAATTAAATAGACACTTGGTTGTCACACCGAAACGTGACAAAAAATATAATTTAAAAACGAAATTTAAAAAAATTCAAAAATAAAAGAATTAGTAATTAAAAAAATGAAAAATATCATAAACCGATACGTAATATAGCGTTTAACGCGTTAATAATTTTTTTATATGAAAAAACCTAATTGAGTCAATTCTTTTTAATTAGAACACAATTATACCTTCTTAAAAATGATACCAAACTTATTCATCTAGACAAATATCAATGCCATCCGATTAATTATGGTTTTTTATCGGCAAATAATAAAATTAATAGTTAGTTGACATTATTTTCACCTATTGGAAGGAGTGTGAACGAGTGAGATGTGTTTTGTGCATATCCTTAGATATTTAGCTTCAGATTTTATTCTTCGGAGTTTTGAGTTCGTAGAAACCAGTTTTGGCTGCAATTCTTAAATTGTTCTGACAATGGATCATGTGCACGTGGGACCTCCACTCAGTCATTGTCTTTCACAATGTTACCTATTGGACTGTTTTCTTTTACATGTTTCTGTAAAGAGATTTTTTTTTTCTCTTCACCTTCAAAAGAAAACATGGTAACAGCCATCAAGATTAATCAATTTACATGCGTATAAGTAAAATAATAATAGTTATGAATGTGATACCCCTTTCTGAATTTCCTAAAAATAGAAGCCTTGTTTTCCTTCTTTTCACTTTCTCAACTTCTCTACAACCAGCAACCTCTCAATCTCTCTTCTCTGCTGTTACCATCTCTTACTAATTCAACCTTTCTATACTCAGATTCACGAAGAACCAACCCACAGGAACCTCAGCGGCTTCCTCCCTCAGCTTCTAGTCTCCTAATAAAAATTGGATTCAATTCCAGCTAGAATTCGCTAGTTAATCTATGAAATTTTGAGTCTGATCGTGTAATTCTTCCTTCTCCATGTTATGGTGATGGATTCTCATAGGTTAAACTGAAAACTCTGCTGTCTTGCAAATTGCTTGATTCCACCAAGTAAATTCTTGGCAAAAAGGTAAGGGAAGCTGACTTTTATCTAAATTTCGCATGAATTGTGTTCGGGAGTGATTGAATTTCTTGATTGTGTGTTCAATTCGTGTTTGAAACTGCCTGTGTATGAAATTGGGTGTTGGATGATTCTGAGCGAACCTGGATGTGAAGAACAGATGACATTTCCTGGTAGTTTCGCCCAGGCGAGTAGCTCTCGCCTGAGCGAAATACCAAAAGATCACCTTTGTCACTGCACGAAATCTCGCCTAGGCGAGCTGGCGTCGCCTGATCAAGATAACTTCTCGTCTAGGCGAGCCAGTTTAGCCTGAGCGAGAGTTCGCCCAAGATTTTATTTTTGCCACTGTAAGAGGTCTCGCCCAAGCGAGAGCAGCCCGCCTAAGCGAGACAACCTCTCTAGATTAGGTGAGACTCTCTAGCCTAAGTGAGATTCCCTGCAGAAATTGGCTCCTTTACTGTTTTTAACTAATTGATGTTGTACTACTTGCATTAATCTGATAATGGCTAGTCCTGTATGTAATCCTTATGCATGATGGTCAGTGTGATGGAATTGAGTGTGAAATTGGTATGAATGAGAACATGTTGGAGATGGGATTTCAAGGGAAATTCTAAGGAATATGGTTTTAGTAAATGTAAGGGCATGAGGACTCATATTGGTGGCATCCTGACGCTCCTAGTAACCATTAAGACTCATGTAGAGTATGATGGATTACGTCGGGGGGAGTAACAGGAGGTCCTGGTCGATGAACCCGATCCGTGATAGAGGTGATGGGATTTACCTTGGGAGTGGTTGGGTGAATACCCCTTGTGCCAAAAAATCTGCAGAGTTTGGGAACCGTCCCAAGTGCAAGCCACCGAGAGCTCCAATGTCACTTACATAATCCAAATATCGAGTCTAGAATGGTGTGTGGTGTTATGGTTGGGATTAATTGGGTGATTTTGATAATTGTGTGATAAATTCTGATTTCTGCTTAAGTACAGAAATTGCATGAATTGCTCTTGGTTCAAGTTAGCTTACCCTTCTTGTATGATGTGTGTTCCTTGTGTCTTCTATTTTTGCAATGATCGTCTCTATTGAATGGCGTGAGCAGATATAGGTGCAGGTGAGGATACACCACTCCTGGACAGGAGATGAGTGGGTTCCAGGACGTTTCCAGTAGTTGTTGTCATCTGTTTCTCCTTATAGATGCTAGGGTATTTTGCATCCCTTTTGTTTAGCATAGGCCGTATGTATGGACAGTATATGTATAGTTATTTGGAGGATGACTGTATTGTACTTCATATATTGGCATGTTCCTATCAACCGCTTTTGAATCATTAAAAATTTAATGTTTTGTTTAATAGTATAACAACTATAAAATCGGGATGTTACATTTTTGGTATCAGAGCGATGGTTCCTGTAGGATCTGTAGGTGTGAGCTTTCTTAGTTTCTGTTGTGTGCTCATTGTAACGTGTTTGGCATGGTTGTAGTACCTGTTGGCTAATCTGATGGTTCCTTCTTTATGTGATCAGAGCTATGGCACCTAGACCTCCTCCACCTCCTGTTCCAAACCCAGTTGGTGGGAGTAATTGAGGCGATGATAGCAGCCATGCAGCAGCAGAACGCTAACATGGTGAATCAGCAGAACCTAGCCTTGCAACAGATGGAGTCTACAAGACTAGCAATAGAAGCGACTCAGCAGAGGCACTTGGAAGCCCTGCATCAGATAGGAGAAAATCGTTCAGCCGCTGGTTCCTCCCAAGCTCCACTGCCACGAGTGCAAGAGTGGAGTTTGGAGGATTTTCTAGAACACCATACATCCCGCTTTGATGGCAAAGTTAGCCCGGATGGAGCTGATCAGTGGATGCGAGACATGGAACGAATCTACGATGCTAAGAGATGTCCTGCAGAGAACAAACTGGCATACACTGAGTACCTTCGTGCTGGAGAGGTCGTGCATTGGTGGTCCAGCATGAAGATGATGTTGGAAGACAGTCAAGAGACCATCACCTGGGAACTATTTAAGAAGAAGTTCTATGCAGAGTACTTCCCAGATAGTGTGAGGTATGCGAAGGAGGTTGAGTTCTTACAGTTGATGCAAGGAGACATGTCAGTGTCGGAGTACGCTGAAAAGTTTAAACACTTGGGCAGATTTCACACCCTGAAGATGGCAGATGACTGGCAGTGTAGAAAGTTTGAGAATGGGTTGAGGGGTGACCTCAAACTAATGGTGGCTCCACTCTCTATCAAGGAATTTCCTGCCTTGGTGGAGAAGGCAAGAGTAATGGAGAAGCTTAAGACTGAAGTTGAAGCCCAGTAGAGGTCTTAGCTGAAGGTGGGAGGACCATCTGGGTCCATAAGCAGACATGACGACAGGAGAAAGCCGTATTCTAGGCCTCAGTCTCAGGGGCCCAGGAGATTCTCACATCAACCTCAGCAGTCACAGCCTTCTAGGCCTCAGTGCTTTCACTGTAGGGGGCCTCATCTGAGGAGCGCCTGCCCCCAGCATTCTGACAGGAGGACATGCCATAGATGCGGCCAGACGGGTCACTTCATCAAGGATTGCCCAGTTGACAGGAGCACAGTACCAAGGCCTTCATCACAGCCTCAGTCACAGCCGTCGAGGGGAGGTGCGAGACCACAGGCGGCGGGTCGAGTGTATGCTGTGACGGGTGCAGAGGCAGCTGGATCAGGTAACCTCATCATCGGGTCTTGTGTGATAGCTGGTAAGAGATTACATGTTCTGTTTGATTCGGGGGCGATACATTCTTTTATGTCGGAATCTAGAGTGGTGGAGTTGGGTCTTCCGGTGAAGGAGCTCTAGTATGACCTGGTGGTGTCCACACCTGCTTCTGGGTTAGTTAGAACCTCGACCGTGTGTGCTAGGTGTAAGATCTAGGTTGAGGGGCGCAAGTACAGGGTAAACCTCATTTGTTTACCCTTGGTGGGGCTAGATGTCATATTGGGGATGGATTGACTATCTGCCAATCACATTATCATTGACTGCAACGTGAGGAAGGTGTTTTTTCCTAGCTTGGAAGATGAAGACCTGTTGATGTCCTCACAGCAGGTGGACAAGGCAGTGAAGGAAGGGTCTCAGTGCTTCTTAATTCTGACTCAATTGTCCGTTGAGACTGAAATTGGACCCTTGGAGGCGCCTGTAGTAGGGGATTTCTCATATGTGTTTCATGAGGATGTGCCTGGCCTACCCCCTACTAGGGAGATAGAGTTCTCCATTAACCTGGTGTCGGAAGCAGGGCCAATGTCTATAGCACCCTACAGAATAGCTCCTGCTGAGCTAGTGGAGTTGAAGAAACATATTGAAGAGCTGCTAGAAAAACAGTTTATCAGACCGAGTGTATCGCCGTCGGGAGCGCTAGTGTTGCTGGTTAAAAAGAAAGATGGCAGTTCTAGACTTTGTGTGGACTACAGACAACTGAATAAGCTAACCATCAAGAACAAGTACCCTCTGCCAAGAATTAACGACTTGATGGATCATTTGCACGGTGCTGCAGTGTTCTCCAAGATTGATCTGAGATCAGGATACCATCAGATTCGAGTCAAGTCTGATGATGTGCAGAAGACCGCTTTCAGGTCCAGGTACGGGCACTACGAGTATGTAGTGATGTCGTTTGGTGTTACTAACGCCCCCGCTTTGTTCATGGACTACATGAACCGAATCTTCAGGCCATTCCTGGATAAGTTCGTGGTGATTTTCATAGATGGCATCTTGATTTACTCACGGACTCCTAAAGACCATGCAGAGCATCTGAAGATAATTCTGAGCATACTGAGAGAGAAGCAGTTGTATGCAAAGCAGTCAAAATGTGAGTTTTGGATGACTTCGGTTCAGTTCTTGGGGCACATGATCTCGACTGAGGGCATATCAGTGGATCCGTCTAAAGTAGAAGTTGTGCTAAATTGGGAACGCCCTAAGTAAGTGACTGAGATAAGGAGCTTTGTGGGGCTAGCGGGTTACTATAGGAGATTCATTGAGGGATTCTCCAAGATAGCAGCTCCCTTGATCCAGTTAACCCGTAAAGATCAACCTTTTGCTTGGACCGACCGGTGTGAAGAGAGCTGCCTAGAGCTAAAGCAAAAGTTGACTAGCACCCTAGTGTTGGTGATTCCTAATACCGGTAAACCCTTTGAGGTTTATTGTGATGCTTCCCATCAGGGGTTGGGATGTGTTTTGATGCACGAACGGAGAGTGGTGGCATACGCCTCACGGCAGTTGAAGAATCATGAGAAGAACTACCCCACACATGACTTGGAGTTAGCAGCAGTGGTGTTTGCACTGAAGATCTGGAGACACTATCTTTATGGTGCACAATTCTAGGTTTTCAATTATCATAAGAGTTTGAGGTACCTGTTTGACCAGAAAGAGTTAAACATGAGGCAGAGGCGGTGGATGAAGTTTCTAAAAGATTTTTACTTCGAGTTGTTGTACCATCCGGGGAAGGCGAACGTGGTGGCTGATGCCTTAAGCCGAAAGGCGGTTCACGCCTCTCATATGATGGTCAGGGACAGCTTGGTAGAGCAGTTCAGAGATATGCGGTTACAAGTGGTTTTGGATGAGGGAGTCATTAGATGTAACCATCTCACAGTGTCTAATGATTTCCTTGCTCTGATAAAGGAGAAGCTACAAAGGACAGTAGAGTTACTTGGCACTGAGAAGGCCAAGAATTTCTTGATGGGAAGTGATGGGGTGCTGAGATTCAGGGGCAGGGTTTGCATACCTGAAGACTTAGAGCTGAGAGGTACGATTCTTGAGGAAGGGCACAAGAGCCGTTTTAGCATGCACCCAGGCATGACTAAAATGTATCATGAACTGAAAAAATCGTTATGGTGGTCGGGCATGAAGCAAGATGTTGCTCGGTATGTATCGTCATGTTTAACCTATCAGAAGGCTAAGATCGAGCATCAGAGACCGGGGGGATGCTTGTAAGACCCGGGAAAATTAAATAGTTATTTAATTAATTATTTAATTAGGACGGGTAATAAGAATATTCAAAGTAATAAATGCGGAGAATTATGACATGGAAGAGTACTAGCTCAAGTGGTTGAGAGTACTTTATTGTGTGTGAGGACTTGGGTTCGAGTCCTATGTGTGCTACCTGGATGTTATTTAAATTGTGTGTTTTTGTGTGTTTTTATATTGGATGCGTGTTGTCATGATAAATTCTTAAAATTGTAGGATTTATCATGAAATCTGGATTGGTTGAA
>Ga0209589_1003119_pt1 | contig 29055 bp, 15 predicted proteins | sample CowpeawhiteBW_FD_187525 | JGI IMG/M metagenome (GOLD analysis project Ga0209589, IMG submission 187525) | Root nodule microbial communities of legume samples collected from California USA - Cow pea white BW (SPAdes) (version 2) | ecosystem: Host-associated > Plants > Roots > Nodule | place: USA...
AAAATAAATAATAATAAAATACGAAACATTAGTAAAAAAAAATATAATTTTTCTAAGCGTTTTATTTAAAATAAATAATACAGTATATTAAAAATAGGGATGTTACAGTCGACTTGACAAAATTTCAGTCGAGATCGACTTGACTAGATTCGACTGAATTTTGGCCAGGGCCGATTTTGCCTAATACGACCAAATTTTGGTCAGAGCCGACTTGGCCAAATATGGTCACATTTGGGTCAGGGCCTGACCAGTCAAATTTCGGTCAGGGTTGACTCCACTAAATTCGTCGGTCGAGACTGACTTGACTGAATATGACCAATTTTCGATCACAGCCGACTAAGTTGAATATAGTCAAATTTTGTTCGGGACTTCGTCGACTAAATACGGCTAAATTTGGGCAAGTGCCGACTTGACCAAATTTTGGTCATGACATACTCCACTGAATTTGGCCAAATTTAGGTTAGGATCGACTTGCCTAAATATGACCAAATTTCGGTCGCGATCGACTCTACCAAATTCAGGCAATGACCAACTCGGTCAAATTTTGGTCGAGGCCAACACGACCGAATTTTGACCAAAGTTGACTCGTCTGAATTCGGCCGAATTTCGATCGTGGCCGACTCAGTTGAATACGGCCAAATTTCGATCGTGATCGACTCATTTGAATACGGCCAGATTTCACCCTAGGCCGTCTCAGCCAAATACGACTAAATTTGGGTCAGGGTCGACTCGGTCAAATCTCAATCGGGGCCAACTCAATTGAATTTGACCAAATTTTGACCGGAGCCAACTAAGCTGAATACAACCACATTTTGGTCGCGGTTGTCTCGGTCGAATACGGTCAAATTTTGTCTAGGTCGACTCAGCCCAATGCATTCAAATTTGGGTCGGGGTGAACTCAACCAAATACTTCCAAATTTTTCCAGGACCAGCTGGGCCAAATTTTGATCGAGACCGACTTGACAGAATTCGGCCAAATTTTGTATAAGATCACGCCAACTCAATCAAATACGACTAAATTTGGACTAGTCGATCTCAAATTTTAGCCTAACCTAACCAAAAATATAAACTGAAAATTTGGATTGGATATTTTGGATTATCCATTTTGAAAATCTAAATTTAGAGAATGGATATCTAATTCATAAAATATATAAAATATATATCAGATTGATATCCATATCCAATAAAATGAATTTTAAATTGATTAAATTTTTAATAAAATAGATATTAAATGAATTAGATCATAGAAAAAATATATTGGATTATAAAAAATGAATTTTTCGCCCATCCTTAATTAGAATTTTGTAACACATCTCTTCGCATATTGAATGTCAGAACAAAAATTCAATAAAAAAATATTGTCTGCCAACATCTAAACACTTTTCTAAAATCATCCATGTAATGATAGCGGACATTTGCAAAAGTTTCAAATTATTGTTGTTGCATAAGGTTAGTTTTCCTATTTCTTGTAAAATAATGTTCTTTCTCTTCTTTCGATCAATAAGAAACTTGAATAAGGATAAACAACAAAGAAAAACCTTAACTATACTGCAACCAGTAAACCAAAGCACCATTATTTTATGAAAGAATAAAGTATTTCAGTGCAATAATGTGAGACGTGAAAGATGTGAGACGTGCTACGTGAAACGTAGGACGTGCGACATGACATGTGAGACGTGAGACGTAGGACGAGATACGTGGAACGTAGGACATGAGACGTAGGATGTGAGAACGTAGAACATCGAACGTAAAACGTGGGACGTGGAATGTGAGATGACGTGGGACGTGAGACATGAAACATGAGACGTAGGATGTGACACATGAGACGTGAAACGTGGTACGTGAGACATGAGACGATGTGGGACGTGGGACATGAGATGAGACGTCGAACGTGAGACGTGAGACGTGAGACGAGGGACATCGGACGTGGGACGTGGGACGTGAGATGTGAGACGTGGGACGTGAGATATGGGACGTGAGACGTGAGACATGAGAAGTGGGAGGTGGGACGTGAGACGTGGAACGTGAGACGTGAGACGTGAGACGTGAGACGTGGGACGTGAGACGAGGGACATAGGACGTGAGACGTGGGACGTGAGACATGAGATGTGGGAGGTGGGACGTGAGACGTACGAGAAGTGAGACGTGGTACGTGGGACGTGAGAAACGTGACACGTGGGACGTGGAACGTGGAACGTGAGACGTGAGAGACGTAAGAGACGTGGGACGTGGGACTAGGGACGTGGGATGTGAGAGACGTGAGAGACGTGCGACGTGAGACGTGAGACATGAGACGTGAGACGTGCGACGTGCGACGTGAGAAGTGATACGTGAGACGTCAGTAAACACTAAACCTTGAAATTTATATTCATAAACTTTAAAGCTTACAATTTAATTGAAAATCTTAGAAGTTTAATAAAAGAATTGTTAATGTATCCATAAATTTATACTAACAAATTTAAATTATACTCTTGTAAAAAAATGTATTAATAAAAAGAGATTAAATATATATAAAATTGAAGGAATAAAAATATGAGGGTAAAAGTAATAACTAATGTTTATTTAACACATAAAAATAAAAATTATGAGGATAACAACAATAATTTATATTTATTGAACTCTTAAATGAGTGGAAGGAAGAAGAGGATGATCTGAAAAGTTAAACTAAGGATGGGCAAAAAATCTAATTTTCATGATCAAATCCATTTTTGCTATGATCAAATCCATTTAATATTCATTTTATTAAAAATCTAATCCATTTTATTGGATTTGGATATCAATCTGATCTACATTTTGTATATTCTATGGATTGTATATCCATACTCTAAATCTAGATTTTCAAAATGGATAATCCAAAATATCCAATCCAAATTTTCAGTTTATATTTTTGGTTAGGTTAGGCTAAAGGTTGAGACGGACTAGCCCAAATTTAGTCGTATTTGATTGAGTTGGCGTGACCATATACAAAATTTGGCTGAATTAGGCCAAATTCTGTCAAATCAGTCCCGATCAAAATTTGGCCCAGCTGGTCCTGGACAAAATTTGGAAGTATTCGGTTGAGTTCACCCCGACCCAAATTTGACTGCATTGGGCTGAGTCGACCTAGACAAAATTTGACCGTATTCGGCCGAGACAACTGCGACCAAAATTTGGCTGTATTTAGCCTAGTTGGCTCCAGTCAAAATTCGGTCGAATTCAATCGAGTTGGCCCCGATTGAGATTTGGCCGAGTCGGCCCTGGCCCAAATTTGGTCGTATTCGACTGAGACGACCTAGGATGAAATTTGGCCATATTCAAATGAGTCGGTCACGGTCGAAATTTGGCCGTATTCAACTGAGTCGGTCACGATCAAAATTCGGCCGAATTCAGTCGAGTCGGCTTCGGTCAAATTTGGTCGTGTTGGCCTCGACCAAAATTTGACCGAGTTGGTCCTGGTCTAAATTTGGTCGTATTCGGCAGAGTCGATCGCCACTGAAATTTGGTCATATTTAGGTGAGTCGGTCCTGACCTAAATTTGGCCAAATTCAGTCGTGTTGGTCATGACCAAAATTTGGTTGAGTCGACACTAGCCCAAATTTAGCCGTATTCGATCGAGTAAGTCCTGAACGAAATTTGACTATATTCAACTTAGTCGGCTGTGATCGAAAATTGGCCATGTTCAGTCAAGTCGTTCCTGGCCGACGAATTTAGTGGAGTCAACCATGATCGAAATTTTATTGATCATGCCCTGGCCCAAATGTGGCCATATTTGGCCAAGTCGGCTTTGGCCAAAATTTGGTCGTATTAGGCAAAATTGGCCCTGGCCGAAATTCAGTAGAATCTAATCAAGTCGATCTCGACTGAAATTTTTTCAAGTCGACCTTGGCCCAAATTTGGTCACGTCGTCCTCGACCAAAATTCGTTCGAAAGTCATCCAAGTTCATCCCATGCTGAAATTTGGCCTCATTGGCGCCGACAAAAAATCTGTCAAATTCTATGGTATCAGCCCTATGGACACAAGTTTTAAAAAATTTAATTTGAATTTATTTTATGAAAAATGGATTTTGGATTTTGAACTTGATCCAAATATTTAGATCTGAATTTAAACTTGATCTAAATATGTGGATCTGGATTTTTAAAAAATTCAATCTACTTTTTTTGAAAAAATGTATTTGGATCGAAAATCTAATCCAATTATTTGAATCCAAAATGAATGTGAATTGGATCATTAAAAATCCAATCCATGATTATTCCCACTTGAAGATAACTTCGGCCATGCAGTACAAGTGACATCTCATGTTGTTTGAGTGAACTTGTGTTGCTTGAATGATAACAATTTCAAAAAATAGAGGATTTATTCAAAATCTTCCTTGTTTAAGCCTCCAACTCTTCGTAAAAATACATGAATTTTCAATGTTCAAGTGTTACACCCTCACTTAAGCAATGTTACTTATTGCAATAAGTTACAATCAAAAAGAGATCACCTCAAGTTATTGACTCTTCATCACTTTAGAAACCATTAATCATTTGAGTAATGAGAGAAATAGAGTACATAAAATTGTTCTTATATTACTTTTCTCCAAACTTTAAATTATGACTTGAGAAAAAAATTCTATCACTTAGCAATCCATTGAGGATTTAAATAATAGTACTTTACATACATTACAAATCACAAATTGAATCTTATTCTAACTGCTTATTATTTGGATCTATATTACCTATATTACCTCTTCAAAGATGAAATTTGAGTATGAAAATGATAGATGGTAAATCTATGAGATTAGATAATATACCAATAATTTAAATTTAAAAAGGTGAAGGTAAATACCAAATAAAAATATATAAAATATACATATCCATTTTCTATCTAAACTTAAACAATTAAGTCTTACAACTAAAATTAAAAGTAACATTTATAAGGACTAACCTATATATATATATATATATATATATGACATTTTTCAATTACTATAATTATGGAACATCTCAATATTAAAGATACAGCCTTAAACTTATTACTCTGTTCTCACTTCATGAAGAAGAAACAAAAGGACTAACTACCACGAATTCTTATGCAAAAGACAAAAAATAGTTGCTGTTAGTGTATAAGTACTTTTAGGTTTTCTTAAATTTTATTAAAACTTACACGAAGTAATTAGTTTTAAGGTATTGTTTTATTCTATTTCAATTTTGTTTTAAAAACTTTAAAAATAAATGTAAATGGTAAAACTTGATTGACTCAACATATTTGCCACCTAATTGCTTGGGTTGATGTTTTAAAAGAAAAATACACAAAATCAACGTAATTCAATTAATTTTTAATTGAGTTGAATAATTGGTTGAATTAAATTTAATCCAACTCAATTTGTGAAGCACCGGTTACTTTTTAATGTTTAATAAAAATTATATCTAACACCCTAAATGCTACTACTAAATATAAATCAAGAAACACTTATGCATGTGATTTTTTTTCATGCAATACAAAACATTTTAATTAACATTGTAAAGTACTCGATTATCTGCATTTATATATTTTCCCTTGTAAAGTACTAAACTCGATTATTTAAGAATGAATTATGTTCCTCTTTTATATGTAAAATGAAAAGTTTAAAATTCAAAACTCATTTAGTCTTGAAGACGATAGAAACATGGGTTATATATATATATATATATATATAGTAATGAAAAGGAGAGTAGAATATTGGCACAATAAGTTCTCACATTCTTTACTCTTTTTCTTTTTTCTTTTTCACAAGCATGCATGGATTTAATTCTGATTTATATACTTTAGTCATAATCAAAAGTTGAAAATTCAAAACTCCTTTAGTTATAAAGAGAAGAGAAAATAATAAAAGTAAAGTAAAGAAAAGAAAATAATCAAAGTAAATAAGAATAAAGTTATAATATAATAAACTCTCACTGTCTCCATAACACATCAAATAATGAATGAATAATAATATATGCTACCATGACGAGGAAGTCCAATTTATCTATAATTTATTCAGTTTATTTATACCAAATTAAATACAAATTCGGTAAATAGAAAAAAGAAGATTAGATAAGATGGTTTGTATAATTGAAAGAAGTTTTACCCTTTTAAATTAATTAAAATGACAAAGTAGCAATTACCATTTTAATTAATTAAGTGCAGAGTAGCAATAAATTAATTACTCAATAAAATAACAAAAACATTTTACCTTTTTAAATAAATTTTCGTAAACTAACTTCTCTCCCCTAAAACATTTTAACACACATGAAACTACTTATACACCAAAAAATGCACAAATTAAAAAAAAAAATACACATCACATTTAACACTATCCATTAAACAATAAAAATGATATAATACTTTATTCATTTATAATAATGATAAAATAGGTTTATCCTAAGCACATGAACCCCAACTACTTGTTCAACAGAAGTTATAGATTTGTATCATTTAAAATTTTTGGCACACCCTTTTCATTTTGAATAGTAAATTATATTTTGAAACTCCTTTTCTGTAATGAAAGGGAATGCATCAAGATTTTTGAAGGTACAAGAAAATGGGACCAGGTTGTGACCCTAAGGCAAACATGTTCAACCACTAGTTTGGAAAAATCACTATCTAAGAAAAAGTGGTCACATGGTTTATCTTTGAAAAAAAAAAAAACTGATTTTTTTATTTAGTAATAGATCCAAATTGAATAAAATAAAGAAATAATAAAATACAAAAAAAAATCATATTTTTGTTATACTTTTCAAATATTTCTCTACTATTAAAAGCTTTAGCAATTGCATTATATTGATTTGCATATATATATATATATATATTCTAAATGAAACGTTCACACACTTGTGTGCAATGCTAAATGTTGCATTCACAGCATCAGAAAATGATCTAAGAAGAACAATTCAACTTTAAATAAAATAAATAACTACTACAATACCAGTTGATAAAGATAATAGATTGCACATAAAAACAAAACAATGCTCTTTCTCAACAACCAACACATTTGACACAACAATAAAAAATAAAACAAACATTTTTCTAGTACAACATCAGTGAGTGTTGGCTGAAAAAGTATATTGTCCAATGAGAGTGTAAAAATCTATGGCTAACATGAGTTAACACCACATTTTTTCTCTTTACAAAAACTACATTCTGAAAGGAAGAAAAAACCAAGACAACGTAGAAAAGTTATACAATTTCAGTGAATAACAGTTACCCCACTTGAAATCTGTGTACGACAAGCCCCTACAATTACCACGTAACATGAAACTGTGTCATGCAGTTAACTTATTTGAGATTATGCAACGACAGAGAAGACTTTAATGATTCTTCCATCAGAGGTTTCAGAGAAACTCTTGTAGGACACAGAAGTTGCTGTATGTACAGCTGATGAAGTAATTTGTGGGAACTGAATGAATAGAGAGAATCATCAAACTAAAGATGGTGAAACTGTGATGATTCTTACCCAGTAGGTTTTGGAGACTTGGTATATCGAATGTAGGGAGAACCATGTGGAACATTTGAAGTAGACAACGTCCTCACAGGTGGTTGACCCTTCCTTGGCACAGATACTATCTGTGTTCTGATGCCATTTTTATGATTCGGCATGGACATGGTTCGGTCTACTCGCGCAATCTGGAAGTGATAAGATGAGATAGCCATGTCCTTGAGGTTTGGTAAAGGCTTCAAAGCTTGAACAACTTCACTCATCAAGGGTCTGGATTTTGGATCACGGCTAAGGCATTGAGCAGCAAGCTGCACAGCCTTTTGTACCCCTTTAACCGAGAAGTGGCCTTCGAGGCGGGGGTCGATTATCCGGTAGAACATCCTCCGGTCTCCGAGAACCGGTCTTGCCCACTCCACCAGATTGTGTTCCCCATTTGGTCTCTTCTTGTCAATGGATCGCCGGCCGGTGAGCATTTCAAGTAGCACTACTCCAAAGCTGTAGACATCACTCTTTGATGTCAAATGTCCTAGTAAGAATTGGACTGTAAGTATACATACATCTATGCACAAACCATGTATTTCATCATAGTTATGAGTAGCCAAAGCCTGAGGTAACTATCTTGCTTTGTATTTCATCATAGTTACTTCTTGAGTTTAAGATAAAGATCACACATTTTGAAAAATTAATTCAATAACTTAATATGAAACTTTTAAAGATCATTGGTCACCCTTTCCCCTTTTTCCTTCTTGATGGTTTGGATTTTGCATTTCAATGATATTTTCATTTTATGTGGCCTTGACTATAACTTTGAAGGATCAAACTGAGGGTTAGAATCATGATGATAGTCCAAGAACTTATAAAACAGAAAAGCTTTTAGAATGCAAGTGCAAATTCTAGACAACAAAAGCTACCTTCATTGTAAGTTATATAGAGAAAGTATTGAGCTTGAAAATGAAGAGGTAAGGCTCAAAACTCACCAGTCATCACATACTCGGGGGCCGCATAACCATACGTTCCCATAACTCTTGTTGACACATGTGTCTTTTCCCCTTCAGGACCATCTTTGGCAAGTCCAAAATCAGAGAGTTTGGCATTGTATTCCTATGAACATGAACATTTTTGCTTTTATTTTCTGGGTTGGAGAATGAATATGAAACAATAAATACTTTCTTGACTAGTTTACTTACATACCGCATCTAATAGTATATTAGATGTTTTGAAATCACGATATATTATGGGTCTTTGAGCCTCTTCGTGGAGAAAAGCAAGACCCTTTGCAGCACCAAGTGCAATTTTCATTCTGATAGACCAAGGAAGAGGCAGGGGTCCTTCAACAAACAAATGGTTGTTACCAGAAAAACAGTTAATCCTAAACATAGCATTTGTTTTCAGAAAGAACAAATGCATTATGAGAAGAGAGCCATTTTACTTTAGCTTTTGTTTTCTGTATGCATGCTATAGAAATAGAAAAGGTTTACCACAGAAATAAAAAGGGTTAGTAGTGTACTTCTAAAGAGGTGGTTTTCCAAACTGCCTCTGGGCATAAACTCATAAACCAGTAATCTTTGGTCATCTTCAATGCAGAAACCAACCAGTTTAACAAGATTTGGATGGACAAGATCACCAAGATAATTTAACTCAGCCTGAGAAGAAGCAAAGACAAATTGAGAATGTTAACAGCATATGAACTATACCAACAACAAAAATGAAAATGTGAAAGTTGAGAAGGATATATAAGTTCCATACAAGCCACTCTTTGTGACCCTGATGGCCATTGTGGTTGAGGGTCTTGACCGCAACCGTAAGCCCGGTGCCTGGTTTCACAGGTGCAGTTCCATTCTCTTCAATCCAACCCTTGAAGACACAACCAAACCCTCCTTCACCGAGAAGACTCTCTGGTCTGAAATTCCTTGTTGCCACCTTAAGTCCGTTGAATGTGAATTTTCTCAAACAAGAAGCAACCTTCAACTCCTCACTGAATATTGGAGTGGAAGGGTTGCTTTCTGCATCACTGGTTGTGGTAGAGGACCCTGGAGCAGCAACTGTTTCCTTTGTGATTCTATCAGATGCAGATTTGTTTTCCTCTGATTCAGTTACCACTGACTTCACATTTTCACCTGAAAATGAGAACAAATGAACACTATTACATGATTTGTTCATGCCATTCTTGACTTTAAACAACTTCATTGCAATTTCACTGCACTTGTATAATAACAAAGCAATCAATGCAAAGTCGTTCGTGTCAATTCAGAATATAAACCATGAGTTGAGCAATTTTTATAAGTTCCTATATGATTGAATCTTTGGGAAAATGATTCTCAGGATACAACAACAATAAAAAAGTCTTATCTAACAATTCTCAGACCAACTAGATATCATTTACAAAATACATTTCTTGGCTCTTTTTCCCAACATCAAGTGCAGACAGTGCTTACAGAAAAAACATGTTGTGGTCAAAAGGTAATGCAGAAAAGAATCTGCCTTTGAAAGCCTTTAATTATTTCATGTTAGATCTTCAACACCCTCAACAAAAATGCACAATAATAACTCAAATCAGTGTTATTGTCAGAAATCAGAATTCATTAGTTTCTTTCTCAAAACAGATTCACACTCTCGAACACAAAAAGGGTTTGGTGGAAAGATCGTACAACCCGAAAAGTAAAGACAGACAACTAATGTTGGCCACCTAAAATTAATGACAAATGACAAATAGAACATATTTTGATGAAGCTAAGGAAATTAATGTGGAAAGAAACTTACCATTATTAGGGGCACTAGTGCCACTAACTGTGGTGCTATCAACTTTTGATCTTGAAGGTATGCAACTCCCGAAGATGCTAAATCTAAACCCCCATTTTCTCTCCTTCACACCACTTTCCTTGTTCTTCCTGGCCTTTGACTTGTCCACATCCAAACTCCCTGCTTGAACTGCATTGCTCCCAAACCCCATCTTCCAAAAACTCTCACAAACAACTCTCCATGCACCAAAGTCTCAAAATTTTTATACAAAGCCACTTCAACTTCAAGCTATTAGAAATACTTGAACAACTTTCCTTTGGGTGAACTCAAGATATATCTCTGGGTCAAAAGTCAGAGACTAAACTCTCAAAAAATGTTAGACACAGAGCTAGAAACTACTAATTGAACTATATGGAGCTAGAGAAAAAGAAGAATAGCATGGCATAAATGTTCTAAAGGATGAACAAACACATGAACTCAGATGGATGAGTGAGACCAACACAGCACAAAAACAAAGTCACAAACACAAACCAAGTTGTGAAGTGAGTCTAAAATCCAAAGCAAAGTGGAAGAGAGAGAGATTGAGAGAGAGAGAGAGAGAGAGAGAGAGAGGGAGTTGGTGTTGTGTTGAAGAATGAAGAGGAAAGCGGGAGAGTGCTTGTGACAGAGGGAAAGTTTTTCCACAGCGGGCAGGTCGGGCAGGCTTGAAAACGTGAAAAGTGGGGAAGTGGGGCAGTGCGGGCAAGAGAGAGAAAGTGACAGGCATTTTTCTTTTTGCTTTTTGAAAACAGCACAGAGCAGTGCCACTTGGTAAATTGGAACCTACGACATATGACTTTCACTTTGCTCTCTAAATTATTCCACAGATAACGTTGTTTTTTCCTTGTGGAAAATCATTATGCAAAGCCTCATCCTTAGGCTACCCTCATTTGCTTCATGTGTGCTCTTCCAACTATTCTTTTTTTTTTTCCTTGTTTCTTCTTAATTCAGTATTAAAAATGTGTGATATAATCTCATTTAATTATAATATTAAGGTTGAAGAAAATTTTTTGGTTCCAGGGCACATAGGGGAGCTAGAACTCGAAAGTCATCAATTTGATGATTAATTTTATACAGGATTAAATATTATTTTTTTTTTAAATTTAAGTGAAATTTGAAATTAATTTTTTTTTTTTAAATTTGTAACTAATTTAGTCTATCATTTCTAAAAAACGAGAATTTAGTTCTTTTGACCAAATTTTGTTAAGTTTATGTGACGTTTCAAGCACATTTGATTTGATGATAATATTTGAATTATTTATATCATTTGACACATTTTTTATAATGTTAACTCAAATATTATTATAAAATATATTTAAAATGTTAAATATATTTAACAAAATTTGTTAAAAAAAACTAAGTCCAATATTTTTAAAAATAAAAACTAAATTAATATAAAATTTTGAAAAGAGATTAATTTTAAAATTTAACCTTTTTATATATAAGAGACTCGCGTTATTTTAACCTAAAGTATCATGTTGTACGAAAGTACAAACTAAAGATTTTACTCAGATTCATAATTTCATCTCTGCAAACTATACTTATCTAAGTTGAATAAGTATTTATGAAAACATTTTTTCCATTATGAACAAAATTAATATCTAATGTGATTCCTAAGGGTAAACAAAGAAGACAGTTATTAAATTAAATTAAATTTATAAGACGATAACCTTATAGAATATTGTTTTATGATGCAGAAGATGGGTTGGTACCTTATGTTGGTGCACCACAATTGGTTAATCTATAATTGTTTTTGTCAATGTAATTCAAGACTTATTAGGAGCACTAGCACTACCACCCATCAAATTTAGACACGTTACCTACATTAATTTTATTGTTTTCATGGTATTATTCATTTTTCCTATGTTGCCTTTGGCACTCATTGTTGCAACCAAACTTTATCAAAAGTTTTGAAGATCAATCATGTCTTTCGAGAGTTTCTTTGTAATTTAATTTTGACCGACTCAAAATTTAAGCTTGTTTTAAATTAAAAAAAAAATAGTACTAATTATTTTAAGTCTCCAAAAAAATAATTTAATTTTTTTAGTATTTATTGTTTGAGACTTCCAAAAAAATAAAAAACTTAAAAAAAAATCATTTTTAAATTTACTTTAAAATTTCGAAATCCTTAAGTCGTCCCTAAATTTAATACTCATGTTTTACCTTCCGAACATTTTTTATTCTTGTACATTAGAAAATAGAATTGGATACACAAAATGTTGTAACTTGTTTGTGCCTTCACCCATATCATTGAATCTTAATCTTTGCCTCATAATTGCATTTTCACGAGTTCCTCAACTTCGATTATTCATATCTATTGTAGTTATTTCATTCATATCCACTTCGATTCATTATTATACAATTCATACATCAATATTTACCTTTTTTTTTATCTTGTTATCGTTAACATTAAAATAAAAATATGTCAAATAATATAAACAATTCAAATACAATCTTAAAATACGTACGAAATATCAAATAAACTCAACAAAATTTTATTAAAATGATTGAATTCACATATTTTAAAAAATAAAAAATTAAATTAATCTAAAGTTTCAAAATGAATTAATTACAAAATTCACCAAAAATTAAGAGACAAAAATATATTTAACTCTTATTATTTATTTAAAATTTTCTTCTTGTTATTATTTTCTACTTGGGTTCCAGTGGATCACATTTACAGTCCAACGAGTTAGTTCCGTCAAATATATTTTCATGATTATTTAATTTTTGCACCTCCATGGTTCCTCCTCCAACCTATGAAAAGACAAAATTAACCTTGTGCATTGCTAATTGTAGTTATCAATATCATACCCCTTTGCACTCTTCCACCAACAGTGAAAAGGCCTAGTTTTACGTTTAACTTTAGTTTTATTTAGTTTTGTGGATACTTTGAATTACGTGATCCAAAAATTTTCAATTGTAGAATACTAGTTACTAGTTTGTAACATCCCGTTTTAATAGTTTTTATGCTATCAAACAAAACATTAAATTATGATAATTCAAAGACAGATGATAGTAATTGGCCGGTATAAGGTATCAATACAGTCATCCTCAAAACAACTATACATGTACTGTCTATACATACAGCCTACACTAAGAGAGGGTTACAAACATCCAAACATCTAAGCAAAACTAAGGCTGGAAGCTACTTCTGGAAGCGCTCAAACACTATTCAACTCCTATTTAGGAGGGGTGTATCTTCACCTGCACTTTTAGCTGCTCACACCAAACGATAAGGGCAATCATTGCAAAAGAGAAAGACACACGGAACAAACATATGCAAGAAGGGTAAGCTAACTTAATAAAGAGAAATCATGCAATTAAATAGTTAAGCATCAATCAAGGTTTATCACATCTATCAGAATTGTTCAAATCGCCACAATCATAACACACAATCACCATTCTAGACTCGATATCCGGATTATGTAAGTGACATTGGAGCTCTTGGTGGCTTGTACCTGTGACGGTTCCCAAACTCTGCAGAGTTTTGGGCACAGGGGGTATTCACCCAACCACTCCCAAGGTAAGCCCCCTTCGCGTCTATGACGGATCGGGTCCATAGACTAGGACCTCCTGCTACTCCTCCCGACATAATCCATTATATTCTATATGAGTCTTAATGGTTATAGGAGCGTCAGGATACAACCAATTTGAGTCCTCATGTCCTTACATTCACTAAAACCATCATCCTTAGGATTTCCCTTGAAATCCTAATTCCACCACATTCTCATACAGACCAAATTCACACAATTCCATCACATTGACTATCATTCATAAAACTCACATTCAGGATAGACAATTATCACATCAATCCACTTAGCATAACTTCATTTAATCTAAAACAGAGAAGGAAATCAAATTTTGCAGTGAATCTCGCTCAAGCTAGAGGATTTCGCTTGAGCTAGAGAGTTGTCTCGCTTAGGCGAGCTGCTCTCGCCTGGACGAGACCTCTTACAGTGGCAATTCAATAATCCTAAGCGAATTCTCGCTCAGGCTAAGTTGGTTCGCTTAGACGAGAGTATCTCTCGCTCACATAACAAGCAGTTCCAAACATCAATTAAACACGTGATCATGCAATTAAATCACTCAAAAGCACACTTTACACGAAAATTGAGTGAAGAGTTAGCTTCCCTTACCTTTTTGCCAAGAATTCAGTTTGGTGGAGTCAAGCAAATTGCAAGAGGGCAGAAATATCAGTTTAACCTAGGAGAATCCATCACCAAGACATGGAGAAGGAAGAATCACACAATCAGACCCAAAATTCAGAGGCTAACTAATGAATTCTAGTTGGAATTGAACCAAAATAAAGATGGAACCTAACTAGGAGAAAGGAAGTCAAGGGAGGGAGCAGCTGAGGGTCCTGTTGGGTTGGTCCTTCCAGAATCTGAGCACGAAATAGGCAGACAGTGAGATGGCAGCAGTTTGAGAAGAGAGATTGGAAGAGAATTGAGGAGCAAAGAAGATGAGGAAGATGAGGTATGGTGGTTTGCTTCTAACGGAGAGAGGGAAATGTTAAAAGGGGTTTCACATTCTCCCCAACAACAAAAATTTTCGACCCAAAAATTTAGACTTACCAGAGAACAAGTGCAGATATGACTTTCTCACGTCTTCTTCTAATTCCTAAGTGAAATCACTTGTCCTCTTGTCCCAAAAGACCTGGACTAGACTAATGGACTTCCCTTTGAACTGCCTTGTCTAGATATCTCCTAGACCAACGGGCTGAACCTCCACTGTAAGATCTCCTTTAATCTGCAAATCTTCCACCTTTAGCACATGGGAGGGGTCAGGTACATACTTCCTGAGTTGTGAGACGTGAAACATTGAGTGGAGGGGTCAGGTACATACTTCCTACATCTCCTGCCATAGAGGGCCTCATAAGGCGCCATGCCAATGCTGGCATGAAAGCTGTTATTATATTTAAACTCCACCAAAGGCAAGACCTCATCCCACGCACCCAGATGGTCAAGCACGCACGTCCGCAAGAGATTCTCAAGAGACTATATGGTTCTCTCAGACTGCCCATCAGTCTGAGGGTGATAAGCGAAGCTCATAGCCAATCTACTACCCATAGCATCCTGCAACGTCTGCTAGAAGCGGGAGGTGAATCGTGGGTCTCTATCAGAAACTATGCTCGACGGCACACCATGCAACCTCACGACCTCACTGATATACAGCTGTGCCAGCTTCGCCATGGACATCCGCAGGTTTACTATTAAGAAGTGGGCACTCTTGGTCAGACGGTCTATTATAACCCATATAGCATCGTGAATCCTCACGGTCCGTGGTAAATGGGTGACAAAATCCATAGCAATGTTATCCCATTTCCACTCCGGTATCTCAAGCTACTGTAGCATCCCTCCCGATCTCTGATGCTCTGCCTTAGCCTTCTGACGCTCTGCCTTAGCCTTCTGACAAGTTAAGCATGATGACACATACCGAGCAACATCATGTTTCATGCCCGACCACCAGAAGGATTCTTTCAGGTCATGATACATTTTAGTCATGCCTGGGTGCATGCTAAAACGGCTCTTGTGCCTTTCCTCAAGAATCATACCTTTTAGCTCTAAGTCTTCAGGTATGCAAACCCTGCCTCTGAATCTCAACACCCCATCACCTCCTATCATGAAGTCCTTGGCCTTCTTGGTGCCAAGCAACTCTACCGTCCTCTGTAGCTTGGGGTCAGATAGTTGCCTCTCTTTAATCAGGGTAAGGAAATCACTAGACACCGTGAGATGGGTACATCTAATGACTGCCTCACCTAAAACCACCTACAGCCGCATGTCTTTGAACTATTCCACCAAGTCTAACTCCCTGACCATCATATGAGACGCGTGAACCGCTTTTCTGCTTAAGGCGTCAACCACCACATTCGCCTTTCCCGGATGGTACAACAGTTCGAAGTCAAAGTCTTTCAAGAACTCCATCCATCGTCTCTACCTCATGTTTAACTCTTTCTGGTCAAACAGGTACTTCAAGCTCTTATGGTCACTGAAAACCTGGAATTGTGCACCATATAGATAGTGTCTCCAGATCTTCAGTATAAACACCATCGCTGCTAACTCCAAGTCGTGTGTGGGGTAGTTCTTCTCATGATTCTTCAACTGTCGTGAGGCGTATGCCACCACTCTCCAGTCTTGCATCAGAACACGTCCCAATCCCTAATGGGAGACATCACAGTAAACCTCAAAGGGTTTACCGGTATCAGGAATCACTAACATTGGGGTGCTAGTCAACTTTTGCTTTAGCTCAAGGAAGCTTTCTTCACACCGGTCAGTTGGTCTTTACGAGTTAGCTGAGTCAAGGGCGTCGCTATCTTAGAGAATCCCTCAATGAATCTCTTATATTAGTCCGCCAGCCCCACAAAGCTCCTTATCTCAGTCATTGACTTAGGGCGTTCCCATTTTAACACAGCTTCCACCTTAGATGGATCCACAGATATGCCCTGAGCTGAGATCATATGTCCCAAGAACTGAACTGAAGTCATCCAGAACTCACACTTTGACCGCTTTGCATACAATTGCTTCTCTCTCAATATGCTCAGAACAGTTCTTAGATGTTCTGCATGCTCTTCATGAGTTCGGGAGTATATCAAGATGTCGTCGATGAAAACCACCACGAACTTGTCTAGGAATGGCCTGAAGATTCTGTTCATGTAGTCCATGAAAAAGGCGGGGGCGGTAGTCACACCAAACGGCATCACTACATACTCATAATGCACGTACCTGGACCTGAAAGCGGTCTTCTGTACATCATCAGACTTGACTCGAATCAGATGGTACCCTGATCTTAGATCAATCTTGGAAAACACTACAACACTGTGCAACTGATCCATCAAGTCGTCAATTCTTGGCAGAGGGTACTTGTTCTTGATGGTTAACTTATTCAGTTGCCTGTAATCCACACAAAGTCTAGAACTGCCGTCTTTCTTTTTAACCAGTAACACTGACGCTCCCCAAGGTGATACACTAGGCCTGATAAATTGTTTTTCTAGCAGCTCTTCAATCTGTTTCTTCAACTCCACTAGCTCTACAGGAGCCATTCTGTAGGGTGCTATAAACATTGGTCCTGCTCCCGGCACTAGATCAATGGACAACTCAATCTCCCTAGAAGGGTGTAAGTCAGGCACGTCCTCAGGAAACACATATGAGAAGTCCCCTACCACAAGTGTCTCCATGTATCCGCCTTTAGTCTCAACGGACAGTTGAGTCAGGATCATGAAGCACTGAGATCCTTCCTTCATTGCCTTATCCACCTGCTGTGAGGACATCAACAGGTCTTCATCTTCCAAGCTAGAACAACACCTTTTTCTCGTTGCAGTCAATGAGAATGCGATTGGCTGATAGCCAATCCATTCCCTAAATGTCATCTAGCCCCTCCAAGGGTAAACATATGAGGTTTACCCTGTACTTGCGCCCCTCAACCTCGATCTTACACCTAGCACACACGGTCGAGGTTCTGACTAACCCAGAAGCATGTGTGGACACCACCAGGTCATATTGGAGCTCCCTCACCAGAAGACCCAACTCTACCACTCTAGATTCCAACACAAAGGAGTGTGTTGCTCCCGAATCATACAGAACATGCAAGCTCCTACCAACTATCACACAAGACCCAATGATGAGGTTACCTAATCCAGCTGTCTCTGCACCCGTCACAGTGTACACCTGACTAGCTTCCTGTGGTCTCGCACCTCCCCTAGTCTAATTTGGTTGAGGCTGTGATGGAGGCCTTGACACTGTACTCCTACTAGTTGGGCAATCCTTGATGAAGTGGCCCTCCTGTCCACATCTATGGCACGTCCTCCTGCTAGAGAGCTGGGGGCAGGCACTCCTCAGATGGGCCCCCCCACAATGAAAGCACTGTGGCCTAGAAGGTTGGGATTGTTGAGGCTGATGTGAGAACCTCCTAGCCCTTGAGGCTGAGGCCTAGAGTATGGCTTCCTCCTGTCGTCGTGTCTGCTCGTGGACCCAGATGGTCCTCCCATCTTCTGTTGAGACCTCTGCTGAGCTTCAACTTTAGCCTTAAGTTTCTCCATTACTCTATCCTTCTCTACCAAGGCAGGGAATTCCTTGATAGAGAGTGGAGCCACCATGAGTTTAAGATCACCTCTCAACCCATTCTTAAACTTTCTACACTGCCAGTCTTCTGCCATCTTCAAGGTGTGAAATTTGCCCAAGTGTTTAAACTTCTCAATGTATTTTGACACTGACATGTCTCCTTGCATCAGTTGCAAGAACTCAACCTCCTTTGCGGACCTCACACTATCTGGGAAGTACTCAGCATAGAACTTCTTCTTGAACAACTCCCAAGTGATGGGTTCCCTTCTATCCTCCAACATCATCTTCATGCTAGACCACTAATGCACGACCTCTCTAGCAAGAAGATACTCAGTGTATGCCAATCTGTTCTCCGCAGGACATTTCTTTGCATCATAGATTTGTTCCATGTCCTGCATCCACTAATCAGCTCCATCCAGACTAACTTTGCCATCAAAACGGGATGGATGATGCTTTAGGAAATCCTCCAAACTCCACTCTTGCACTCGTCGTAGTGAAGCTTGGGAAGAACCAGTGGCCGAATGGTTTTCTCCTATCTGATGCAAGGCTTCCAAGTGCCTCTGCTGAGTCGCTTCTGCTGCTAGCCTTGCAGACTCCATCTGTTGCAAAGCTAGATTTTGTTGATTCACCATGTTAGCATTCTGTTTCTGCATGTCTGCGATCATCACCTCAATTGCTCCCACCAAATGAGGATTATCTGGGTTTGGAATAGGAGGAGGAGGAGGCCTAGGTGCCATAGCTCTGCCACACAGAGAAAGGAACCATCAGATTAGTTAACAGGTACCACATCCATGCCAAAGTCACAACGAGGAACACACAACAGAAACCAAGCAAGCTCACACTTACAGATCCTAAAGGAACCACTGCTCTGATACAAAAAATGTGACATCCCATTTTAATAGTTTTTATGCTATCAAACAAAACATTAAATTATGATAATTCAAAGGCAGATGATAGTAATAGGTCGGTATAAGGTATCAATACAGTCATCCTCAAAATAACTATACATGCACTGCCTATACATATAGCCTACACTAAGAGAGGGTTACAAAACACCCAAACATCTAAGCAAAACTAAGGGTGGAAGCTACTTCTGGAAGCGCTTAAACACTATTCAACTCCTATTCAGGAGGGGTGTATCTTCACTTGCACTTTTAGCTGCTCATGCCAAACGATAAGGGTGATCATTGCAAAAGAGAAAGACACACGGAACAAACATATGCAAGAAGGGTAAGCTAACTTAATAAAGAGAAATCATGCAATTAAATAGTTAAGCATCAATCAAGGTTTATCACATCTATCAAAATTGTTCAAATCACCACAATCATAACACACAATCACGATTCTAGACTCGATATCCGGATTATGTAAGTGACATTGGAGCTATTTAGGCACAAGGGGTATTCACCCAACCACTCCCAGGATAAGCCCCCTTCGCGTCTATGATGGATCGGGTCCATAGACTAGGACCTCCTGCTACTCCTCCCGACATAATCCATTATATTCTATGAGTCTTCATGGTTATAGGAGCGTCAGGATACAACCAATTTGAGTCATCATGTCCTTACATTCACTAAAACCATCATCCTTAGGATTTCCCTTGAAATCCTAATTCCACCACATTCTCATACAGACCAAATTCACACAATTCCATCACATTGACTATCATTCATAAAACTCACATTCAGGATAGACAATTATCACATCAATCCACTTAGCACAACTTCATTTAATCTAAAACAGAGAAGGAAATCAAATTCTGCAGTGAATCTCGCTCAAGCTAGAGGATTTCGCTTGAGCTAGAGAGTTGTCTCGCTTAGACGAGCTGCTCTCGCCTGGGCGAGACCTCTTACAATGGAAATTCAATAATCCTGAGCGAATTCTCGCTCAGGCTAAGCTGGTTCGCTTAGACGAGAGTGTCTCTCGCTCAAGCGACCCCAGCTCGCCTAGGTGAGACCTCGCGCAGTGACAGATGCGATCCTCTGATATTTTCGCTCAGGCGAGAGCTGCTCGCTTGGGCAAAATTACCAGGATTCTCATTTGTTCTTCACATGCAGAACCACGCAAATTCATCTAAAACTCAATTTCACACAACAAGCAGTTCCAAACATCAATTAAACACATGATCATGCAATTAAATCACTCAGAAACACACTTTACACGAAAATTGAGTGAAGAGTTAGCTTCCCTTACCTTTTTGCCAAGAATTCAGTTTAGTGGAGTCAAGCAAATTTAAGTTTAACCTAGGAGAATCCATCACCAAGACATAGAGAAGGAAGAATCACACAATCAGACCCAGAATTCAGAGGTTAACTAGTGAATTCTAGTTGGAATTGAACCAACATAAAGATGGAACCTACCTAGGAGAAAGGAAGCCGAGGGAGGGAATAGCCGAGGGAGGGAATAGCTGAGGGTTCTGTTGGGTTGGTCCTTCCGGAATCTGAGCACGAAACAGGCACACAGTGAGATGGCAGCAGTTTGAGAAGAGAGATTGGAAGAGAATTGAAGAGCAGAGAAGATGAAGAAGATGAGGTATGGTGGTTTGCTTTTAACGGAGAGAGGGAAATGTTAAAAGGAGTTTCACACAGTGCATACGTTTTTTTGTTTTTGTTTTAATTGAATTAAGAAAATTAATATAATTATTATTTATATAAATAATTCATTTGTATAATTATATTTAAAAAGTTATAATTATGTATAATTATATATATATATATATATATAATATTTAAATAATAAGTTTTAATAATATGAGAAATATTAAATAATTATTTTTTTTCTTTTATAATGAATTAATTAAAAGTAAATCATGTTATTTTAATATTAATTTAATAGATAATAGAAAATACAGTTAATAATATAAAATTAATAAAAATAAATTATAATAATAAAACTATTTATACTAATAATGATAACAATAACAAATGTTATCAATAGGAACAAATAATAATAAAATTAAAAAACAATATTTGTATATTAATTTGTTTGTTTTAAATTATAAAATTTATATTATTAGAGTTATGTCATAAAACAATATTGTTATATTATTAAAATTTTAAGTCAATTTAAAATATTATATATTATATATATATATATATATATATATATATTATTGTGAGAATATAAATATATTATACAATATGATTATATACAAAATAAATATAACATGAAGTTTATAATAAATTTTTTAAATAGAAGTAATATACAACTTAAAAAAATGATAAATATTAAAAAGGTATTGAGTAATCAAATCCTGTTAAAATCAGTTAGAGTAATATGAAATCGAGGTTAAAAACATAAATACATAGAGACAATTTTTTTTGTCTGAAATGGTAATATTAGGATTAAAAATAGTATTTGAGTATGAATTTATTTGTGTTAAAATGTAAAATTGACATAACAATTTGTTAGTGATGTGTGAAATATAATCTCTATTAAAATAAGTTAGAATAACATGAATTTGATGTTAAAAACATAAATACATGCAAATAATGCATATACATTACAATTATATATAAAGAGAATACATCTTTTTGATGTCCTCTTTTATTTTTTGAATTTGACCCTTTCAATTACTACCTTTTAAATTTAAATAATTATTTATAATACAAAAATCTATTTTTCAGTTTTATCATTCTATTAACTACTTTTTTGAATTTAAATAATTACTCTTTATAAAATAATTATTTACACTTTTATCATTTTAGTAACTACTTTTTAAAATTTAAATAATTATTTATAATAAAAATTTATTTACACAAAATTACTTATAATATATTTTTTTCAGTAACTAAAACTTATTTTATCTATAACTATATTATAACTATATATATCCATCATAATTATATGTACCTTTTAATTAAAAATAATAATGATATACAATAATAATATATAATAATAGTAATAATGATATTGATGATAATATATACTAATAATAATAATAATAACAATAATAATAATAATAATAATAATAATAATAATAATAATAATAATAATAATAATAATAATAATAAGTAAATAGTAGTTCAGATGTAAAATGATTAATTTTAGGTAATGTTCATGTGTCAAAATTTTAAGTAAGAGTGAATTATTACTTTTGCTTTGCTGTATATTTGTTTTCTTAGATAAATATATTGTTAATAGATATATTATTAGTAAATTACTAGATACATGTTTCTTAAATAGAATGGTTTGGTAATGGAATTAAATAAAATATAACCCATTATTATATTTAAATATAACTAGCCAAAACAATGAGACTATTTACAGTTGTATGTCTAATGTTTTATCATATTATTTTATTTTAACAAATTAAAATTTAATATTTATAATAACTTTTGTATGTCCAAATTTTTATTTTGTTTTATTTTAACAAGTTGAAATTTAATATTTATATCAGTTGTAATTGTATATATGTATTTAAACAAAATGTTTGTATTATTACTTTGATATTTAATTTGTAATATAACTTGCATCAAAATAAAGCTGAATTAACAATGTGGTTGAGAGAGATTATCATTAAATAGTAAGAAGATGAAAAGGTAATTCTATTAAGATAGTCATATATATGAATATTTTAAATATAAGGGTTATTTTAAGTTGGTGAACAGTTTATTTTCACTATTTATTTTTCTTTATTATTTTATAATAATAAAATAATTAATAAACATATATTATTTTATAATTTTATTGAATTCTTACTTACAATGTATTTATATCAAAATAGCATACATTCTCAGTATTTTTTATTTTAAGACCATTTATTTATTTATAAATATAAAATAAAATAAATTTAAAACCATAAATATAATATTTTTCTATGTTTAATAATTTTTTTATAAAAACAATTACAATAAAATTCGCGAAATTCATTTACAAAATCAAAAACAAGATAGCATATTTTTCTCTGCAAAATAATTTCCGTTGCCGGGACTTGAACCCGGGTCTTTCGGGTGAGAGCCGAATATCCTGACTAACTAGACTACAACGGATTACTGATTCTGAAAGGTTCAATGTTTTAATTCAAATTAGACAGTTAGCCCCCCAAATCACGCAAAATAGTATCACTTTTATTCTCTATTTATTTTATTTAATTTTATCATTTTCTTCTTCTCAGATATAAAACGATTAAGGAATTTTTGAACTATTCATTTTTTTTTCAAATTTAGAATGTAAATTTTGTAAAAAAACAACTTTATAGAACGAATGAGTTGTTGTTACATTACAGGACTGAAAATAATAATGTTACTAATACCAATATTAATATTAATCATAATGTTAATAATAATAATAATAATAATAATAATAATAATTATTATTATTATTATTATCTTAAAACAATTAATAATAATAATTAAATAATAATATTATTAATATTACTAATAATAATATTATTAAAAATAATAATAATATAATAATAAAATAATACAAAATAAAAATATATTATATTATGAATAAAATAAAATCAGAATATGTGTATATTATGAGATAGGAGAAATCATGTACAAAATAATAATAATGATGCTGAGATTTATAAATAAAAGCAAATGTAGGTAAATTAAAACATGGAAATATATCAAAAGGTTTTATTAAATTAAAAATGTAGGATTTATGTGAAATATAATATCGTACAAAATAAAAGTATTGATGTTAAAATATGCAATAAAAATAATCTATACCTATTATTAAATATAAAGGAAATTTCTTTTTTCGGTTTTCACTTTTTTATCTTTTTTTTACCCTTCATGTTACTATTTTATTTGAATTTAACTCGTTTTTGAAATTGAACCACTTTTCTTAATTTAACTATTTTTTAAAATTAAATAAATAAAAATTATGTACTGAATAAATAAAAAATATTTATAAAGTAAATAAAAATTACCTATAATTAAATTGTAAAAAAATATTAAATATTAAATATAAAAATGAGCTCATCATCAATCGAGGGAACTTGAAGTGCTGTTATCAAAAGATGAAATCGCTTTTGATATCGATGCCTCGACGTAAATCATTCATCGAAGTAGTAAATCCCTTTCTCCCTACAAGTTTATAGCTCAGCAGGGGTGAGCTTGCATATTGGAGGATTGGATGGTGTAGGCAACAAAGCTTTTATGTTGGTGGTTGTGATTGATGATCCTGACATTCTTGACGTTGTAGCAAAAGAAGTGACTTTAAATGAAATTTGGTCGCCATAATGGTATATCCAAATTTAGGTTTGGCAGCAAAAATCTTTTCCTCTTGTAACTTTGCGAGGTTGATGACTTCAAACAACAAGTTTGGCTGGAAAGGAATCACTTCATGTCGAATCTCTAGCTTGAGACCAAAAATAAAACAACTCAAGTAAAATGGCGCCGATAAACCATTAACATGATTGGCAAAATTCTCGAACTGAGCTTGGTATTCTCGAACTGAATTGGTTTGAGCTAGTTTGAATAGCACACCCTGAGGATCGTCAAAATCAGACGGGACAAATTGCAATTCCATAGATTGAAGAAATGCAGCCCAAGATGAGAGTTGGCCATTGCTATGCATCCATTGATACCACCTTAGGGCTTCTCCTTCCATGTATAACAAAGAGATTCTTAACCATTGTTCATTTATGGTACGATGATAGTCAAAAAATTGATTTACTTTGAAGATCCATCCCAAGGGTTCCTCCCCATTAAATCGAGTTATGTCAAGTTTGATGGTGGTGGGTAAGTGTAATAGGTTGTCAATTTGGAGTTTTGGCTCATAAATTTTGCTTTCTAAGGCATCAAGTCTGGTGGACAGGGCTTTGATGGTAGAAATAAGAGCTTCCATGGTAGCATCGTTAGCGGACGGCAAACTTGTCATTCTCTAAATGAAAGCACCAAATGGTAGGTCTTGAGACATAAACATAAAAGATAGACCAAAGAATTAGAAGCAGAGAGAAAATGGAGAAGGAATATTTTTCATTATCTTCACAGTGAAAACCAAAGACATATATAATCTCTTAGGAAATAAAACTAATTGTGCAAAGCATAAAAAGGGAAACAAAACAATATCTCATAATATCTTTGCAAACTCAAGAGAATCTATTTCCTTCCAACTTTGTCATTAACCACGTAATCATCCAACCATTTGGGTTGTTTCCCCTTCCATTTGGACTCACATAATGGCTATATTGATCTTCTAATTTATCATCAGGGCTCACATATGCAAGGTTATGTTCCAATTCCTCTTATTGGGTGATAACATGCACCCTCTTTGAGTAGAAAAAAAAAGCGTTGTTAAGTATTGTATTTATATGAGAAAAAGAATAAGAAAAACAAATAAATAACTTCTTTCACAAATTAAAACCAGTTTTTCTTCATAGTTAATTGAAGAAGTTATCTTATACAATTTCTTTAAATCTTTATTTTAATTTCTGTATACGTTAGTTTTTAACTTATGGAGAGATTTTCTTTTCTGCTTGTTTTTCTCTTTTAGAAGTGTATATGTAAAAGTTTGTCTAAAAATGTCTATTATGATGGGGAAAACAACAACAAACAATATACCAGAGAATGCAGCGGATATAATTTCCCCTAACTTGCAAGAATCTATGAGGAGCAATAATCAAAGAGCAGCAATAATAAATCACCAAAAGCACAAATAAAGGCACCAAGATTTTTAACGTGGAAAACCCCTCAAATCAAGGGTAAAAACCACGAGTCGTCCAGACCAAAGAAATAGCTTCACTATGATCAACAAGAGTACAAAAGAGTCTCAATCAATAGCACAAATTAGTGCCAACACCCAACCAAATAACAAAGCAACAAAGCTTTCAAATAGAGAAGAACAAGAGAGGAAAACCTCTAAAACTCACTGCTGCAGTGCGAAATTAATATCTCCCAACTCAGACCTCGTATCAAAGATCCGACCGGTCAGAATGAAGATCAATGAGTTCCGAACCTGCTGTAAAAATTTCAGCCCGATCCAACGGTGAACGAATCCGCAGCGCCGATTCTACTGTGACAACTCTGTGAAAAACGTGAACAGAATTTTCCCTCTACCTCTCCCTCTATGTGTTAGGGCTTTCAGTGTATTCTAACTCTATTGTTCTGCCTCTCTCTCTTTTTTATAGCTTCCTCTCCACTAGGTTTAAGTGAGACATGGACTTCTCAAATTTTGGGTCTTTTCTCCACATAGGAAGGGAGCCCAATACCCATCATATTAGTAGAATAATATGGACAGTTTCTTTTAATTAATATTTCAAGGGGTATGAAAGAGCTTTCACCAATTTCAATAATCTTTTTGTGTAGTACAACCAAATGCAACGCTTTGAAGTTTAGTAAATCTTAACTCGAACCTAGTTTTTGCTCGTTTCCACAAGTCAATGACTTTTCATGAATCCCAAAACAATAGTATTTTAATACTATTTTTTTTACACCATTCGTTACTTTTTAGTTGAGAATATCCTCGTTTTTCGTTTTTTTATAAATACATTATTTTTTTCTACGTGAGTTGGGTTAAATATTTTTTTTTTCAAAACAATAAGAGTAATGTAGTAATAGCGTTTATTTTTACCATATTTACTTTGAAATTCCATATCACTTTTAAGGATGTTCGGTATAGAAAAAGCAAAAATAAACCAGTGCATTATTGAAAACTTAAATTTTTAAATATCAATCATGGTAACGAGTTGAAAAATGAAGTTTGATGATAATAACCAAGTTCAAGAATTGAACTTCATGTGAAATTTGATAGCTTAATACTAAGTTTATACCTTTATTATAGTCAAATTTGATATTTAAACTTTGTAAAACACCATGTTTACCTTTTGAATTTATAAATTTATATGGTATATATAGTGTGGTGATTACACTAAGTTTAAGTTAATGATATTACTCGCTATCTTTATTGTAGTGAAACTCGATGTTCATACTTTTTATAATCAACCCTTAGATTTGTTAATAATGAATTGATCAAAACATGATATCAAATTCAAAATCAGTTTACAGATTAATATAACAAAATATTTATACTTTTTGTATTCTAATCTAAGACAATGACTTGTCAATGAAGAATTGTTCAACTATCATATTGAGCTAAAAATCAATTTTAATTATATATATTTATATATAAAGAATCAGTTTTTGTGAGAGGACTTATCTTTTCAAAATTAATTTTAATTATATATATTTATATATGAAAATAACTAAAAAATTCAAAACAGTTTTAGTAGGAAAGCGATGAGTCTGATTCTATATTCTGTCTCATTCAAACTAACCTACCCGAGAAAAACACCTTGTGGTTGAGCACTTTTAATCGATGTGGGACCTCCGAAACTTCCAAGAAACTTCCTTTTCGTATCGTCAATGCAGTCTCACGTACACTTCTTAGATACTTTCTCAGAATATGTTTTCCAATGTTTCGAAGAAACACAAGAGAAACATCTCAATCCTCACCTTACTTTCCACGAAATTCCTCTTTGCACCCTAAATTTAAGTGAATTCGTTTCCAACATCTTCCGTCACCAACATTCAAGATTGTAGTCACAGACACTGCAAAAATCTTGACATTATTGTAATCCATGTTATAGCATTGGCACTGTAATTCAGATTACAGTCACAGACATTGTTAAGCATCTCAAGAATCTTCATACCACAGCAGAAACTGTAGTTGCAGGCACTTCAAAAATCTTGAGACTGTTACAGTCAAATTTCCAGTAACAGACACTATCAAAATTCCATGAGGGCTTCATCATCACTTCACCTTCTTCCTCTCACAACTTCTTCATTCGATGAATCACTCCAAAAGCTTAAACGCTTGTTACCCTTCTTCGGATTCATCAACATGACGATCAGCAGCGTGGTAACAATCTACAGCGCGCACAGAAACAACGACACTCCCACCATCGTATTCGTGGCTTTCGTCTACTTCGGATCCTTCTTCTTGGACTATTGCTTCCGCTTGTACCACACTCTTCCCCCATCTTCACCATCTTCTCACAACATTAAAATCGTGATCTGGGTTTTGATCAGTTCCATCATGTTGGGGTTTGCGTTCGAGTTTTCAACTTTCATGGGCTTTCTTGAGTCTGTGTTCTTCTTCGCCCTTGTGATCGGTGGCAACTCGTATCTGTTCTGTGTCTACTTCATTTGGGAGAGTGAGAAGAATGGTGGTAGTGCTTGCAACAGTGATGATTGTTGTGAGCGTAAACCATTGACAGAGGCTAAGGTTGTCGATGAAGTGTGATAAAGGTACTAGGTTGAAGCAATGTCTCTGTTTTGGTCTGAATAAATTTGTTTATAACGAAAATAAGTGTATACCGTGTTATCAACTTGTTGGTTTTTGTATTAAATAAAGAACATAAGGGAAATATTTTGATACTTTATAAATAGTATTAATATAAATACAAGATTATATTTTTGTCCTTTAAGTGAATTTTAGAATTAATTTATTTCAAAATTTTAGACCAATTTAGTCCTTCATTTTTCTAGACATCCTTTTAATCAAATTTTGTTAGGTTTATTTGATGTTTTGTACATATTTCAGGATTGTATTTGAGTTGTTTATACTGTTTGACACATTTTTGCTTTAATGTTAAGTCAAATATTATTATAAAACGCGTTTGAAATATTAAATAAATTTAACAAAATTTGATTAAAATGACTAAATCTACCTATTTTGAAATATAGAAGACTAAATTGGTTCAAAGTTTCAAAATGGACTAATTTCAAAATTTACTGAAAGTTAAGGGACCAAAACCATATTAAACCCTAAATACAAATACAATATAATTTTTATATAAAAATTATTTACTGAGTTGAGTTGAAACTTTGAATATAATATATATA
>Ga0209589_1003121_pt1 | contig 29049 bp, 19 predicted proteins | sample CowpeawhiteBW_FD_187525 | JGI IMG/M metagenome (GOLD analysis project Ga0209589, IMG submission 187525) | Root nodule microbial communities of legume samples collected from California USA - Cow pea white BW (SPAdes) (version 2) | ecosystem: Host-associated > Plants > Roots > Nodule | place: USA...
AAGAAAAGCAAAAGAAGAGAATGAGAGAAAAGAACTAGAGGAAAGAGAGAAAATAAAACAAGAGAGTAATCTTGAAATACAATCACAAGTGGTAGAGTTAAAGTGCATTTCGAAAGAGCAAAAAGAACTCTATGTTAGGGATTTGGTGATCAATTCTTCACCAATTCCTTACATGAAGACTCCATTTTCAAAAGGGAGTTTTCCCATCTTTAAACTCTACTCACTTTTTCATTAAATCTTTTGTTTTCTTTTCTTTTCAAAATTTTTGTTCTTCATCTCGTTTCCTTATTTCATCCTCCTCAATTTGTTTTGCCAAAACACACTTTGACATTAAAATTCTTTTCAAAAATTATCTTAGTCAAAGTGTAAAACATTCCTTTTGTGAAATGGGCTTAATAACATCTTTTGCAATCTTTAAAGGCCCATTTTCACAAATTTTCCATCCAATTTTACTGCATGGTCTTTATGATTTTAATTCTATTTTATTTGATGACTATTGCAGATTAGTTTTTGATCATGGTGGTACTATTATTTTGGTTGCTGTGAGCCTTTAATAACCCTCTAGATTTGGGGACAGATCCTCTTCAAGGGGGAGGGGATGATGTGATCCCAATAAGGCTTATAGCATTGGGCCAACGCCTAGGCCTATTCATTTTAATTTCTTTTATTTTTAATTAAATAAAAACTTGTTCTAATTGGGTTTGTTTGGTAAATGCAGCCTTTTATTTCTAAGCTCCCATTGATATTGGGCCTACAGCCCAATTCAACACACCAATCAGCCCAACACAAGCAGCAAACCTCATACATCTGCAAAGTGGCAATGGGCACTTTCTTCAAGACCAGCGTTAATTGGGCCTGCATGTAGCAGCCCAATTCTTTCAAGCGTCTAGCTGATCACGCCATTTGTTTTTGCACCATCTGATTTAGTCTTCAGCGTGTATAATGAAATTGGGCCAACAAATTATCTAGCTGCAGCCCAAGTCATCCTTTCCACGTTGCACAACTGCTTCCGACACCACCACAATTTTTGCTACAGCGCTCCTTCAACTCGGGCCTCCATTTGCTAAAGGCAGCCCAACATTTGATTCTAGAACACAATTCAAACTGCAACAACGCACCTCATATGTTGGGCATGCAAAGTGAATCAGCCAAATTGCTTCCCGGGCTTACATCACGACAAGTGTTCTCCACGTACAGCCCATTTTTCTCTAAAGAATCACGCTTCCCGCACACAAGAGTCACGCTTCCTAAAGTATGTCTGCTAGGGTTAGTAAAAGAGGGCCACCCCTTTCTCGAGGGTTTCTTTCACAAGCCCTGCCTTCACGCGAGCATCGCTCCTGTTTCACGCGAGCATTGCACCTCCTTCACGCGTTCTATCATAGCTGTTAGGATTTAATCTCACTTGCCGTTAGGAGATTCTGTTAGACGACCTTCGTTCTCCTTCCCATTTCCCGTTAATGTTTGTATCTTTCCTTTTTCTTCTGTTAGGGATTGGGTTTAGTTGTTACGGTTGCCTTTGATTCTATAAAAGGGCAGACCATTGTTTGTAAACAGTTAGCTTTGATGAATGAGAATTCCGGTAGAGATCACTCCCACCGTTCATCAGCTCACCCAAACCCTAGATTAGGTTTTGGCCTCTTAGGGTTTACCAAATCAGCGAGAAATCAGAGCGAACCGAGCTTAAACATCATAAATCTTCATTCCGCTGCGTTTTCCCTCGCTCTCTGCGAGATTCAATCGGTGGAACGCCGATTGGGAGAGTTTTTCCGGCGATACCGCGACGAAGGAGCCTCATCAATTTGTGAGAGAGAGTTTCCTCCCTTGGGAGTGAATACTTTTAAGCCTTATCTTGCATAACAAGTGGCGGCACACATCCACTCATCTTCAAGGTTGCCATGGCTTCTAGCCTAGCCTTGTAGTGGCGTGCTTCTCACATTTTTACCATTTCTTTCCTTTCCATTTTATGTTTCTTCTTCCTTTAATTGTTCTTGGTTTTCTATGGTTGATGTGCTTTCCATTTCCTTTTTGTTTTGAATCAATCCATCATCTCCTTCTCTTGATCTTTGTGAAAGGAACCTTCACATCTAGATAGCTTGCTATCTTAGTGTCCAGTGGGGATTTCACTTAGCTTTCTTAATCAACTCACACCATATTCAATAATCTTAAAAAGGAACAAGATAATCCTTCATCATACACCATCTCTTTAATCCCAACAAGCTTTGTAACCATTTCTAAGATAACCTTGCCACCACTAGGAAGCAAGTTGTACTGAGGAGAGAGAGAAAGAGTTGTAGGGAGGACAAGAAGTATTTAATTTCATTAGTTGTCATTTGTTATCGATGACATTTTATATTCTTTTATAAAGTTGAGGGACAAAATTGGTACATATCGTGAAGCAAAGAATTTTAATAAATAGTTGGGGACGAAAAACATATTGTTAATATGTTTAGACATAGGGAACTAGTCCATCATATCTTATTCATATGTCTCTTGAAGGGCGATGTATATATTCGTTAGTAGTTGAGGTCTTAATCTAAGGATGTACGATGAGATCATCTTACCACTAGGCCTTATGCTTGGTATAAGTGCAAGCTTAGGCCTCAGCGGCTAGTGATTCATATGTCTCTTGGAGGGCGATGTATAAATCCGTTAATCGTCAAGGTCTTGATCCAAGGATTTATGTTGATGTTATCCTATTAGTAAACTGCGAGTGAAAAGGCATAAATCAGTTGAGGGCCTAGGTCCATGTGAACAACTTAGGATTGATCTCGGATATAAGATGTTCATTTAGCCAAAGTCGATTTATGGACAATGTTATGTGTAGAGGTCACGTGTCAGGACAGCCAGGGAGTGGGTCACGTATCCAAGTGAGGCAACATGGGATAAGTAGACCAACTAGTATTTAAGGAACAGTACCTACTTGAGGACGAGCAGAATGAGAGAACCCACTAGATAATATGGAGATAGTAAATGTTCTTGTTCCTGTAGAGAACAAACAAGATAAGTTAGGCACAAGCGTCACCTTACCCATGTAGTCCGATATCTCCTCAATTGGCCTCTTCCCGGTCGGTACATGTCGGCTTGGACCCAGGAGGGGTTACCTGCAGAAGGGACTCCGAAGCTCAAGTAAGTTAAAGCTCTCAAAAGGTCAAATCAGGTGATTGATGGAGTAATGAATGCATACCTTTAATTACTGGGGTCCACGCGTATTTATAGAGTATTAATTATGTCTGATTACGATATGGGTTGGACCCTAGTTTGGGCTGGAGGTGGGCCTGGGCCTTGGCCCAGGCCCTAAGTTTGACTATCGTGGGCTTATTGGATGGCATGGGGCTTTCATTTTGCTAAGTATTTAGGAGCGGTCTGATCCGGTTACTTCTCCAATTGATGGATGTCGTCTTTGCTCGTGCACTGTTCTAGGTTGGTCGTTCTGTTGTTAGTTTAGGCTTCGTTCAGTTATGAGCTTAAGTCTATGTCGGCCCAAGTCGTGTACTTAGGTTGTTTCCGGCATATACGTAAGGGTCGTCATTTGGATGCGGGATCGGGCCACAGTAAGAGGGGCATATCTGGTGAAGCGGGGTTGGCGGGGCTCGCGTGGGCGGGCGTCGGGGCGGGGAGGTTGTGGGGTAGGGTTGGCGGTGGTGGCTGCATAGTCGTTGCAGAATTTGGTGTGGATGGTTTGCATTTCCTCCATGCGGACATAGTCAGTCGCACGCAATTTGAGTTCGTGCATGGAGGCAGGTGGGTGGAGGTAGACGTTGTTGACGAAGGGACCGGGTTGTAAGGTGAGTGCCATGCATTGGAGTATCATTTCTTGGTTGAGGTGTGGGGTGCGAAGAGCTGCCTTACTGAAGCGATCTATGAACGCTCGGAGAGGTTCGCCTTGTTCTTATCTAATGCCTAGGAGGGAGATTGTGGTAGTTTAATGTGGGCGGCTGCCAACAAAATGGGTGGAGAACATATGGGAGAGAGCGTCGAAGCTGTAAATGGAGTAGGGTGGAAGGGTTGTGAACCATTCTAGAGGGTGGTGGGGAAAGCTTTGCAGAAGACTGTGTCTTGAGACGTGTACAGGGCGACATGGGTGATGTAAACTTTAAGGTGTTCATCAAGGTCAGTTTCAACGGTATAGCGGTCTAGTGTGAAGGGTTCCCATTGGGCAGGAAAGGGGGTGTTGGCGATAAAGTCGGTGAAGGGATGACGACGTTTGGGCTGGTGAGGTGGGAGCAGATGAGGCGGGATGGGATGGTTGATCATAACGGGGAAGGTGGAGGTAAAGTTGTGAGGGGGATGTGGGATGTTGGAAGGTATTATGGGTTGTAGGGTGGAACATGTGTAGTATGTAGGGTGGTGGGTACGTTGTAGGGGATCTGGGTGGTGGGGATGGTAGCAGCAGGGGTTAGGGCTGCAGTATGTCCTGGTTGAGTGGATGGGAAGTGAGTGGGATGGGTGGAGGGAATGAGTGTTTGTTGGGTGGTGGTGAAGGTGTGAGGGGTGGGGTTGTATTCGCTTTCCTCTTCTGTGGGCTGGAAGGTCAGGGACCTTGCAGTCTCAGACGCCTCCTTGGTCTTTCCCTTCAGAGTGGGATCAACTTCGATCTTTCGCCTAAGGCGAGAGTTCTCTTGCCGCAGCACCTCCATCTCATCAGCGCTGCGTTTCTTCAGATTTGCAAGTTCTTGTTGCATCTTCGCCTGACCGTCCAGGACGGCGGCTAGGTCAGGGGTGTGGTACAATAATTACATTTTTTTTTCTTTTTGTATAATTTTATTCAAATAATATATTGTATTTCAAGAAACACAAAGTCCAACTTCATTAAATCAAATAATTTTTAATACGCGCATTTCACTAATTATGTTCCTTTCTAATATTTTTTTGTTATTTATGTTTTAATTCATAAAGATCTATGTCTCTCAAATTTTAAATCATGTAAATATTTAGAACATATATTTTTAACATTGAGTTTTTATTAATCTTATATTTTTTATATGACTTTTAGTTTTTTCATAAAAATATATATAATTAATAAGTAAAATAGTAAAATAGCAAGTACATGTACAAATATATATATATATATATATATATATATATATATATATATATATATATATATATATATATATATATATATATATATATATATTCTTCGAGAAAAAAATGAGATAAATTGATTAACGTAAAAAGAAAATAAGGAGGAGGATAACTTTTTAGTTCAGGAATAAATGTCGAAATAGTTACTTTAACTAAATACATTTATAGTATACTAGAATTTGAATCCTCAAATATGTTCAAAACCAGGTTAAACCATCAACCTAGTGTAAGGCGAACCTATGGTTCGAAGATGTTTTTAAATGTTTAGTTAAAGAGTTTATTTTTACCTTTTTTTTTTTATCTCTTTTGTCAGAAGAAGGGGTAATTATTTGTTTATCTTTTATATAATGGTGAATATAAAATACAATGGTGATCTTACTTTAAAATCTCATTCTATAAGAAAATTTATAATTTAATTTTAAAAATATTCATTAAATAAATGTTAATTATTTAAAAATAAAGTATCAAATTGAAAATATTAATAACTGTTGTTTTAACTTAATGATAATGAAAATAAGAATAGTAATATTTCTAAAATCTTATCTTAAGTTTTTATTAAATTCAAGTGATAATTTTTCTTCTTATATTTATTCTTTTCTCTTGAAAATGCAAGTTCTTCTATTTTCTAGTCTTATATTCAGTGGCAAGATTTTAAGAGTTTTTATTGTCAAATTTTCATTTCATATGTTTTGTTTCCTCATGTGCCTTTGTTTGTATTATTTTTATCTGATTTGGTTTCTATTTTTGTTGATTCATAATCAATCATGGTGCGAGTAAATTTAAATTATGTTATGAAAGAAAAATACTAATATTGAATGTTTTAATTAAAAAAAAATGTCACTCTTTTACTAGACTATATGACTTTCATTTTTACATAATTAATGATTTTTAATTTTGGCTCTAATAATTTTTTGTTTGTTTTAATCTTCTATAAAATTTAAAATTACTCTTTTAAATTTTTATAAAATGACTGAAGCTTTATTTTATTCCAATAAAATGATTTTCACCTCTTTTACGTTTCTAATATTCATTTTAAGATAAACTAAGTAGTGTTTTTATAAGATAACACACGCTGACATTATTATCATAGCGGTATGCATTACTCGGAAGGATCGTTTAACTTTTTTTTCTTTCCACTACATAAATACTTAAGTAATACTATATAATATTTGTGATCAAAAGTGATAAATTTCAATTTTAGAGAGATATGAAACAAAAAAAAAATGTTTATTGGAACCAAAATTAAAACTAACTCATTTTATAAAGTGAGACCAGCAATTTAAAATTGATAAAGATCAAACATAACTCTTAGATGATCTTAATGAAAAGAGTTATGTTTGATATCATAAAATAACTTTATTGATACTAACCAAGAAACATCGACTGACATTAAATAACATCAACATACATTAATAAAAAATAACATTAATAATTTGACACAAAATAATCACACTTAATTTTAATCTAAAAGAATTTGTCAACAACAATACTAAGAAAACTTACACTAGACAACATTTCGACAGTATTCAACACGGTCAACCGATAAGTTTAGAAAAAGATTTTTTTTACAAATATTTGTTGACAAAATTATTTAAATAGAGTGATTTTTTATTTTTTATAAAATTTATAAAAATTAAGTAATACAATTTTAATATTTTTTTTACTAAAAATGATTGTTTATTAAAATTTGTCAAATAAAATTGTGTCAAAATATAATTTCCAGTAACTTTGTCCACTACAATCAAATCAAGAAAAAATATGAAAAAAATAATAATTTGAGACAAAAAAATATATAATATTTCAATTTTATATTTTGAGGGGAGTTTAAAATTATAAAATTTTAAATAAGGAGACAATTTTCAAAATTCATAAAGTTTAAAATTCTTTTAAAATTCATTTCACTAAAAGTTATTTAAAAATTATTATTTTTTTAAAAAGATAATTGAATTTCTCAATTCAAAATATATCTACTACAAATTTCAAATCCAAGCATGGTGTGTAATTAAAATATAAAAGTTCTTTAAAATTAGAAAGAAAATAACAAATTCTTGTATATAAGATAGCATTAAAAAAAAGTCCCATTAGGACTAAGCTTAATAAAATAACATTTCATATACAAAATCCAACCATAGAAGACACGTGTTAAATGTTGTGAAAGCTAAATCTTGGAATGATGTTATATTGGAACCTAGAAATGGGACCCATCAAATGTTACAATTCCACAATTAATCGACTGAAACAACGCGTGCACACACATTGTTCCCACAAACTCTCCCTTTCATGGCTGAAACTCAACTATCTTCATGTCACTCCCTTCTGCTTCTCTTAGCGTGCATCCTTTTCCAACAACTTTATGCATCCAACACTAAAATTGGTGTCAACTATGGCACGATGGCAGACAACCTCCCACCACCCTCAATGGTGGCCACCTTCCTCAAATCTAAAACCACCATCGATCGCATCAAAATCTTCGATGCCAACCCCGACATCCTCCGTGGCTTTGCAGGCACTGGAATCTCTGTAACTGTCACGGTGCCGAATGATGCCATCACCTCTCTCTCATCACTTCCTGGCGCGCAGGCTTGGCTTTCCCAAAATATCTTACCCTTCCTCCCGAAAACCGTTGTGACGCGTATTTGTGTCGGGAACGAGGTTGTGGAAAGCAACAACAAAACACTAATCACCAACATTCTTCCAGCTATGAAATCCCTCCACGAGGCTCTCTCCCTCGCCAACCAAACTACTATCCAAGTCTCCACTCCTCACTCACTCGGGATCTTGGACTCATCAGATACTCCCAGTGCCACTGTGTTTCGTCGTGGCCATGACAAAGCCATCATTGCGCCTATGCTGGATTTCCATCGACGAACCAAGTCCCCCTTCATGGTGAACCCATATCCGTTCGCCGGCATCACCCCAACCGAACCTGAGACCGTGAACTACGCGCTCTTTAAACCAAACAACGGAATTCGAGATGAGGCCACGTGGTTGCACTATACGAACATGTTTGACACGCAAATGGACGCGATTTTCTCTGCGATGAAGAAATTGGGGTATGGTGACGTGGAACTGGTGGTGGCCGAAACGGGTTGGCCCTCTATTGGTGAGCCGCACGAAGAGGGTGTAAGTTTTGAGAATGCGGCGTCGTATAATGGGAATCTCATCAAGCACATTAACTCTGGCAAAGGGACCCCTCTTATGCCTGGTCGAACTTTCGAGACTTTCATCTTCTCTCTGTTCAATGAGAATCTGAAGCCCACAGTTTCTGAGCGTAATTATGGCTTGTTTTATCCTGATCTTACTCCCGTTTACGATGTTGGTGTTTTCATTGCCGAAGAGGTACATTTTTTTTTCACTTTTACAAAAATCACAACTTTTCATTCAATGCGTATGAAGTACAGTGTTATGTACAAAAATGACATTTTTTTAGCATAATTTTAATACATTTTTAACATGTTTGCAGTATAAAAGTAAACATCTTTTAGTTCATTTATCTTGTTAATGATGGAAATAATGATCGGATGGAAGAGAGATATTAATAGTTAGGGAAAATTCATATTGAAGAAGCTTACTATTGGTCTAATGTAGGCATCTGTTCCTAGATCTGGATTTGGACCTATATCCGGACCCACATCCGGACCTACATCTGAACCTACATCCGAACCTAGTCCCATATCTGGACCAGCACCTCAAGGAAACTTCCCTTAATCATGTGATGCTTTATGTAATGGTGAATACTTCTAACTGTTGTCCTAATGTAATTGCTTTTTACACCACCAAGTGAAGAGATATTTTTAGGACTTAAATTTGTAAAAACATTTAAAGAATTATTTAAAAGGAGAGATATAACAAAAAATAATTCATATAAACAAACATTTAGAGTTCATAAAAGTACACTCATAGGTTATTTTTGGAACATGCTGTTTTCGCTCCTTTTTTATTTCTTCTTTTTTCTTGTCTCCTTTTTTATATAAATAAAAATAGCAAGTCTATACAAATGGGTCTTTTCTATTGTATTATATGCATTATTAAATACTAGTTTTTGTCAAATAGATGAGAAGCGATATGAAAAATCAAACAAAAAGGTTCAATAAGAACAGAGGGGTGGGTATTTCTTTTAGCACCTCCTTACCATCCTTTTACATGTCTATTGAAAAGTCTGAATTATCCTCAAAATATTTAGATTATATAATTTAGAAATATATTTATATTATGCAATAGATTCTACAATTTAAAAATATATTACTAATTATAGATTGTACAATGCATTATATATTTTTGAATTTGACAATGTTTTCTAGATTATATAATTTAAAATGTGTTTTGAATTATATAACTAAATAATTCAAAAATGCGTTCTAGATCAAAAATATATTTTCAAATTGAATAATTTAAAAATACATTAAGATGTAAATTCTCAATACTTTTTCAGATTGCAGAATTTGGAAATACAATTTAAGTTGTGTAATTTAGATTTCATTTTTATTTTATGCAATTTATAATATATTTTTGAATTATGTAAACTAAAAATGATTACTAGATTACATAATATGGAAATCTATGTATATGATAAATAATTAAATATGTTAGAACCATTATATTTTATTAATCAATTTGTTAAAGTAATCTAATTAATTATATCTATGACTAAGAGTATATAAATGTCGTAAAAATAATAATTTTATAGATATTCGTAATATTCTAATTTGTTTAAGGGGTCAAATTAGGGATATTGACTTTTAAAAAAAGTAAATAATAAAGGTTACATCAAGGGATTATGGTTCTTATATGAGGACATGCACAAAAATGTATGTTCCTTTCTCTTTCAACCCATTAGAAGAGAAATTCAAGAAAAAAACTTCAGGTGCTCTATTGTTGGAAGACCAAATACCAAATCTCATCTACTATTCCCAATTGCCAATCCAAATATGCTTCCGCATTAAATCCTTTGGGTATTGGGAACTGCTTAATTCATTGTAGGTTTATTGTTCTTTTATATTTTCATAATCTAACATTCTACATTTTATAATTCGAAATTGACTTATGAATTATAAAATCTAGAACATATTTTCATATCTAAAAATACATTTTAAATTTCATAATCATTCACAATCTAAAGCATCTTAAACCTTTTTAACATTCCATTGGATGGAGGAATAAACCATGGGTGGCAAAATGTAATATAGTCATATAGAAGATGAAGATAAGGGAATTTTCTGCACCCCATCAAACTTCTTCCCCCACCTTATCAAAATGTTTCCTTAAAATGTTTTCCACAGAAGGAAAGAATCTTTACTATCCAGAAAACAAAATTCAAAATTATTTATTGTGTTCCAAAAGATAAATTCTGAAGATGATAGTGCAAGATATGCTCCAAGAAGTAATTGCCTGAAGATAAAATACGTTAAAATATAAAAATGATTTTTGGACTTTACGAACCAAGTTGTGAGGGTAAACTAATACAAATGTTATACAAACTAGATATTTATCCAACATGTGTTATTTACACCAACAAATTCTACTAATGTACTTTCATTTATTTTTAGTTTTTTCCAAAATATAATATTGTGATATAGAAGATGAAGATAAAGCAATTACTTCCTGCACCCATCAAAATTTTTCTCCCACCTCATTAAAATCTTTCTGAAAAATGTTTTTAGTAAAAAAAGAGAATTTTTGCTCTCCAGAAAAAGAAAAAGAATAATTCAGAATTATTTATTGTGTTCCGAAAAATAAAGCTTTTAGTTCCCAACCTACACAATACTTCAAATAAAGCAAGGCAATTTCGGTGAGTACTTGATAAGTTGTCATGTTTAGAATCATATGTATATGTATGTGACTTCTTAATCCACACTTTCTTCCTTCACCCTTCACCTTTATCTTCACCACCCTCCTCCCACTCAAATCATTTTATTATAATTTTAATGAAGAATAATCTAAGATTTATGGCTTTGATGGGGTGTAGGAAAAAAGATGAGAGGTGAAGGAAAAAAACAACCTTTTTATGGATTCTAAGAAAATGGCGTTAGTATTCTGCCTAAACCTTTGAGTAAATTTAGGTAAAGAACATTTAGTGTTTCTCCTGTCTAATTAATTTGTCAAATATGTCTACTTTTGTGTGTTTGATGTCCTTAAATACATGTTCCTTGCCATCAGTCCAGTTTCCCACATTTTCCCACTTCAGCACGTGAGTACATGGTCCCTTTGAGTGGAAATTGTCCTGCTTAATGCGGTGAATCCCTAGGAGGCGTGAAAATAGGACATTGTGGAAGTTATTTCTTAAACCTATCTATCTATATATATATATATATATATATATATATATATATATATATATATATATATATATATATATATATGACATGGAATTCTACCCCTACACCGTTCATTATCCGATGTTTAGCTAAATGACCCCCTTCTATGGTGGAGTTTGGGCCTGACATTAACTCTGGCTTTCGCCCATACAATCTTAATGTTAACACAAGTGACATTGGTGCATGAATTTGATGAAACATAAAGCAAGTGCATGAGATTACATGAGGTTGATGAAGATTGATGAATATTCATTTGATAGTCAAGCTTCTGTTGTGTTAAATCTGGAAATGAAGTGAAGATTATGTAGTTTACATGTTGTACTTTATTCGTAAGCTATATGACAAAAATATTTAACCATTTTTAAATGAGGGCAAAAATATGAATTCATAAGGGACTAATTCTGATTTTTACTAGAGTTAAGGGACCAAAAACATATTTAACCACTTTTATTAAATTCAAGTGATAATTTTCTTCTTATATTAATTTTCTACTCTTGAAAATGCAAGTTGTTCTATTTTTTAGTCTTGTTCTTACTAGATCTTGAGGTGAGCCTTCGGACAAGTGGCAAGATTTGGATGGCTTTGACAGACCTTGATGAGATGTTTCCAAGGGTTGAGACACAAGTAGAGGTGTCAATTTGGCCCAGCCCACGGGGTTTGGCCCTGGCCCATGTGGGCTAGGGCCAAAAAAGCCCACATTGAAAAAAAGCCCCCAACAAAGAAGCCTACAAGGCCAAAAACCCTACAAAAGCCCTGTGGGCCAAGGCCAACCCATGGGCTTTCATCTTCCACACGAAAAATATATTATTTTTTAAAATATATTACTATCTGTGGGACAGGCCCAACGAACCGGACAAGCACGACGACCCGAATAGGTTTAACGACTCGGACCTGCCCGACGACCTCGACAAGAAAGACGACTCGAACGGGCCCGATGATCCAAACAGGCCCAACAACCTGAACGGGCCCGACGACCAAGACGGGCCCGAATATAGGACAAACCCGACAACACGGACGGGCCCAACGACATGGAAGGGCCCGACGACCCGGACAGGCTCGATGACCTGGACGGGCCCAATGACCCGGACAGGACCGACGAACCTAACAGGCCCTATGACCCAAACAAGCCCGAACGGGCCCGACGACCCCTATGGACCCGACGACCCGGACGGGTCCTACAACCCAAACGGGCCTGACGACCCAGATGGGACCGACGACACAAACATGCCCGACAACCCAGACGGGCCCGACGACCCAGATGGGGCCAACAAGTCAGATGGGCCTAACGACCAAGACAGGCCATACAATCTAGATGAGCCCGACAACCGGGACAGGCCCGACAACCAGGACATGCCCAACAACCCTGACGAGACTAACGATATGAACAGGCCCGACGACACGGATGGGCCCGAAGACCTAAACGGGCCATACGACCCAAACGGGCCCTACGACCCAGACGGGCCCGACAACCCGAACGGGCCCGAAGACACGTACGGGTCCGACGACCCAGATGGACCCGACAACCAGGACGAGCCCGACGACCCGACGACCCGGATGAGCCCGACGACCCAGACGAGTCCGACTACCCGGACAGGCCCGACACCCAGACGGGCCCAATGATCCAAACGAGCCCGACGAGCGGGACGAACCCGACGATCCGGACGGGACCGACGACCCGAACGGGCCCAACGACCCAGACAGGCCTAATGATCCAGACATGCCTGAAATTGAACGAAGTTTAAGGAAAGTCAAAATGCAGTACATCAATAATGAATTCTACATCAGAAATTCCAAAAAATAACTAAGACGTTTGTAGCTACTATCATGGCCTCCTCCTAATTTGTAATTTCATCATAAACTGCTAAGATGGTTCTTCTGATGTTGGTAATGGTGTTGCTTGACTCCCCATGCTACAAGAATGAACATCAAGTAGTTTCCTTAATTGTCAAATCTTATATAATGGGATTGCAGGAAGAAGAAGATTGCAGCAACACCAATTGGGAATGGAGGAACAAGATTGTCAAAACTCACTATCTGCCCAAACATTCCTTACCAAAACCCTAGCTCACTTATTTATCCCCAAATATATAATTATCACACCTGTACAGTACATGTAACACACCCTAATACAAACTGTGCCACTTGTATAATGGTCCGTTAATGATTTAAATGGCGTTACAGAAAATGACCAAATAAAATACGAATTGCGAAAATGAGGACCATTTTAAACATTTGGTAAAAATGAGGACCATTTTAAACATTCTGTCAAAATGAGGACCATCCGCAACAAACACTACGAAAATGAGGACCAAAAAGGTATTTAAGCCTTTAAAATATTCGGTAATAAGGAATATCAAGACATAATCAAACTACCGAGATTTGTCATAATTACCATTAATAAGGAGTATTTTTCCCAATAGATGTATCTTAAAATATTTTGTAGTCTTTTTAGAGATGAGGCTAATTGGGCCTTATTAGGCCCCATTACTTAGCATCATCTATTGGGCTGGGTAGGTACAAGTCTTATGTTCAATCGCAAAAATTTAAGACTATTGAGGTTGAGAATTGGGTTGAGGACTACTAAAGATAGGTAGAGTTACGACCTCTTTTTTGAGTTGTTGAAACATGGTTTCACACTCCTCATTCCAATTGTAAGATTGGGATCCCTTCAAGAGCCTAAAGAGAGGCTTTTCCTTCTGAGCCAGACATGGTTGAAAACAAGCCAATGAAACTAGTCTTTCCACCTCATTAAGGTTGGTCGGGCTCCCCATGTTGAATATTGCTTCAAATTTATTTGGGTTGGCCTCTATTACTCGTTGGGTTATCATGAATTCTAAGAACTTTCCTTCCCCTACTCTTAAGAAATATTTCTCGGAATTATCATTATATTAATATCAATATCAATACTAATAAAAAAATTACTTTTTAGTTTATAATTTTACTAGTTTTAATAACTACTTTTTTCAATTCAATGATTACTGAAATGTAAAGATAATAACAAAATAAATTAAAATGTAAGTGATTAAAATATAATCTCCTATAATAAATAAAAGTAATATATATATATATATATATATAAATACTACAATAATAATTCTAACGGTTGTAATACTAATATAATAATATAATAATGATAATTATACTAATATAATAATATAACAATGATAATTTTAATAACAATAAAATACAATAATAATACCAATAGTTTCGCTATTAATTTAAATATTGAGTTTTGGATATTATAGTTAATAATAATAATAATACATAAATAAATGAATAACAATCATAATAATAGTAATTATTTTTTATTACTTATTTTCTAATAATAATAATAATAATATATAATAATAATGTTAATATATTATATATTAATTAATATTACAATCATCACTAATAATTTTACTACTACTAATAATACTAATAAATTTAATAATAACAATAATTATAATAAAACTAATAATAATTTTTCTAGCTACTTATTTTATAATATTAATAATAATGATATATAATAATTATATTAAATTTTACTAATAATAATTTTACAACGATTAATGATATTACTAAATTTAATAATTATAATATTAAATTTTACTACTAATAATAATTTTATAACTACTAATGATATTAATGAATTTAATAATAATAATAATAATAATACTAATAAATTTTACTAATAATTTTAACATTAATCACTAAAAAACATAATAATAACAACATAATAAAACTAATATATTATATATTAGTATTACTACTAACAATAATAATATACATTATATAATTGTAATATATACTAGTAATAATACTAATAAAATTAATAATACATATAATAATAATAATACTTATAGTAACAATAATAATTTCACTATTAATCTAGATATTAATTTTCATATATTATAATTAATAATTATTATTATTATCTAATTAATATATTATACATTAATATTACAAATAATACTAACAATAATAATATATATAATAATTTTAATACTAATAATTTTATGAAATTAATAATAACAATAATGGAAAATATAATAATAATATTAATATTAATAATAATAATTTTACAACTTTTAATAATATTAATAAATTTAATAATAACAATAATAATATCAGTAAATTTTACTCATATTTCTATTAATTCTAACAATAATCCATAAAAGTACATAATAACATTAACCATAATAATATTAATATATTATATATTAGTTTTACTAATAACTTTAATAATAATATTAACAATTTTACTATTAATAATATTAATAAATTTAATAATAATAATATTAATATATTATACACTAATATTGTTAATAATAATAATATTAATAATATCAATAATTTTACTACTACTAATTATGTTAATAATTTTAATAATAATAAAATATAAATGTAATAACTAATAATTTTACGATTAATTTAAGTATTGATTTTCGTATATTATAGTTAGTAATAATAATAAATAATAATAATAATAATAATAATATTAATTATTACAAAGATAATATTATTATAAATAAATACATACCTAAAGAGTGGTTACCGCAAACTAAAATGCAGTGTTATATTTTGATTAGGAATGGCAATGGGCGGGGCGGGGACGGGTTTCGTTATCTCATACTCATCCCTATAAAAAAAATTCATCCACATCCCCATATCCAAATTCAACGGGTATCAAATTTTTGTCCCATCCTCATCCCCACCGGGTAATGGGTATAATTTAGTACCCATACCCATACCCATTGTCTTACTACTTCAATGTTAATTTTAATTATTTTTATAAAAAAATACAAAATTACGGTAAAAGAAACATAATAAATATTTAGGACGATGATTGTTTCTTCAATATCAATTACTTTTAAATAAATTATAATTATTTACATTTTAGATTAGAATACCAAATAAAATTTCATTAGAACAAAAATATTTATTAAATTTGCAAACATTAATGAAACCTAGTTGATAAAATTTAAAAATATTTTTTAAAAATATAAAAGAAAAACAAATATTCAAATTAAAATATATTTTAAATGTCTGTTTACTTCAATTTCTTAAATTCTAATCAATATTTTTTTTATACACTAATAAAAGTTAGGTTAAATTATTCCTTTGGTCCTAATTTTCGTAGCAAAATATCAATTTGGTCCCTCAATATTTTTTTATCATAATTTGGTCCTTATTTTGGAAAATTTGATGCAATCAAGTCCTTTCCGTTAGTGGTGTAGTAACGTGTTAAATGGGGTGCCATGTGTCAGTTTCTAGATTTTTTGAATATTTGAATATTTTATTATTTTTATAATTTTTTTATTATTTTTTTAAAATTTTTTTAAAAATTAAAAATTTACCACGTGTCAAGCTGACATCATGCCACGTGGTCGTGACAGTGCCACGTGGCCGTGACAGTGCCACGTGGCTGTGACAGTGCCACGTGTTACAATTATGCTAGATGTAATTTTCTCATTCTCAATTTGGTCCCTATATTTTAATTTTTGTCTCAATTTAGTCTCAATTTTTGTAAAAATTGTGCAATTTTGTCTCTTCCAAATTGAAACAAAAATTAACTTTTATATAAATATTATACAAATATTTTTATTAAATTTGATTTTTTTATTCAAATTGATATTTTTATTACATATTTTCAACAAAACTAAGTTTATTTAAATTTGTTTCACATTCAATTTTACTTAAAATTGTTTTCAAATTTTAAATTTATTTATTTTTTATTGTTACATAAACTAGTTAATTTTTCTTAAATTTATATAATTATTCTTTCTACACCAGCTAAAACATTTGTATAGAAATTATTGAATTTTACACATTTTAAAATATGCAATTATTTAAAATATAAATTCAAATAAAAAACAATATTAAAGTATGATGTAATAAAATATCAATATAATTTATGATTTTTTTGTTATTAACATTATTTTATATTAAAAGCTTTAAAATAATTTTAAATAAAGTTTAATGTAAAAATATAAATTAAAATAAACTTAATCTTGTTAAAAGTATTAACTTGAAATATCAATTTTGATAGGAATATTTGTGCACATTTATATACAAATTTAATTTGGTTTAAATTTGGAGAGGAACAAAATTACACCATTTTTACAAAAATTGGGAATAAACTGAAACAAAAATTAAAATACCAGGACCAAATTGAGAATAGGGAAATGACACCTGGCATAATTGTGACACGTGACACTACTATCACTGCCATGTGGCACGATGTCAGCTTGACACGTGGCAAATTTTTAATTTTATTAAAAAAATTTAAAAAAATAAAAAAGAAATTCAAAAAAAATTAATAAAAAATTCAAAAAATTCAGAAACTGACACAGTTACTACACCACTAACGGAAAGAACTTGATTGCATCGAATTTCCCAAAATAGGGATCAAATTGATATTTTACTACGAAAATAGGGACCAAAGGAATAATTTAACCTAAAAGTTATAATACATCACTTGATCAAAATGCCGCAAAAGATCTTTTGAACTCCAATATATGTTGGATGGTGATAAAAAAATATTCATGGCAATTACATTAAATTTTTATATTGTAGTAAATAAAAGTTATTTATACAATTATAGTGAAAATATTACAGTATGATTGATAATGAGTTAGAAAATAAAAAATAATTAGATAAATATATCAAAAGAGTATTCTACATGATTAAAATAAACAACAATACAAGTATTAAAAAATAACAAATGTGTGTCTTAGAAACAATTTGAGAGTCTACTGAAAGAAATCGCACAAAGGAAAATAAATGTATAATTAAGGATATGATAAGATGAAAAATACCTTAGAGATCTACTTTTTTTTCTTTCAAATATCAACATATATACTCAATGGTCAATAAATAAAAAAAATTGTTTTAGCGAAACAAAAAAAATTGTTTAAATGAAACAAAAATTATTAATAATAAGTAAAGATTTTTTTTATATTACCTTGTAAATGAAAGGTTTATGCTATTAAACACTTAAATTGAGAGTATTAAACATTCTCATGTGAAAGGAAAATATACAATAAATAAAAATATTAAAAAATAATATAAATATTCAAATGTGAGACATAAAAAATTTTGGTTTAATTATGCCTTTGGTCCCCATTTTGGAGTCAAAATCTCAAAATGGTACCCAAATTTTTAAAAGTCTCAAGTTGGTCCCATTTTTTGTTAAAACGTCTCACGTTTGCCCTTTCCGTTAAGTCAAGGTTGACGCCGTTAGAGGGAGTGTCACGTGTCAGTTCCTCGATTTTTTGAATTTTTTATTATTATTTTTTTGAATTTTTTTTTATTTTTTATTTTTTTTTTTTGAATTTTTTTAAAATAATAAAAAAAATTGCCACGTGTCAAGCTGTCATTGTGCCACATGGTAGTGACAGAGTGACGTGGCAGTGACAGTGACACATGTCAGTATTATGCCAGGTGTCATTTACTTAGTCTCAATTTGGTCCCTTTATTTTAATTTGTCTCAATTTAGTCCCAATTTTCTCAAAAATTAGCAATTTTGTCCCTCTTCAAATTGAAACAAAAATTAATTTTATATAAATGTTATACAAATATTTTTATTAAATTTGATATTTTTATTCAAATTAATATTTTTATTATATATTTTTAACATAGCTAAGTTTATTTAAAATTATGTTTCACATTCAACTTTACTTCAAATTGTTTTCAAATTTCAAATTTATGTGTTTTATTGTTACATGAACTAGTTAATTTATGATTTTTTTTTCTATTAACATTATTTCCTATTAACAACTTTTAAACCATTTTAAATAAAGTTCAATGTAAATCCATGCTTTAAAAATTTGGTTAAAAGTAGTATAAATTTCTTATACAAATTAAACTTAGGTCACACTTACATAATCTTTATTTAATAAATTTCTCTAAAAACAAAACCATCAATTGATGGAAATATTTGTGTACATTTATATAAAAATTAAATTTGATTTCAAGTTGGAGAGCGACAAAATTGCTAATTTTTACAAAAATTGGGACTAAATTGAGACAAATTAAAATAAAGGGACCAAATTGAGACTAAGGAAATGACACCTGGCGTAATACTGACACATGTCATTGTCACTGCCACATCACTCTGTCACTGCCACGTGGCATGATGACAGCTTGACAAGTGGTAATTTTTTGATTTTTAAAAAAGAAATTCAAAAGAAATAATAAAAAATTTAAAAAATCGAGGAACTGACACGTGGCACTCCCTCTAACGGCGTCAACCTTGACTTAACGGAAAGGGAAAACGTGAGATGTTTTAACAAAAAAAGGGACCAACTTGAGACTTTTAAAAATTTGGGTACCATTTTGAGATTTTGACTCCAAAATGGGGGCCAAAGGCATAACTAAACCAAAAATTTTAATTACATACATCATTTTAACATAATTACATAAAGATTTATGATAAGATGAAAAGTGTATTGGATACAAATGAGTTTCATACAAACCAAATAATTAGAAGAAATAAAAAATATAAAGTATATATATATATATATATATAGTTACTTAATTAATTACGAAGATTTTAATAATTTAAATGGGGATGGAGATATGGCGGGGACAAGTATTATGGCGGGGATATATACATCCCCACACCCATCCCCATACCCAATTAAAAAAGTCGAGGATTCCCCATACCCAAACCCATACCCAGTCAATGCGGGGATTCCCTGTCAAACTGAGGATGAGTTTGGACAATACCCACGGGAACGAGTTATTTGCCATCTCTAATTTTGATACATTTTGATAGTCCATTTTGTGCAACATAAGAAAACATAAAAGAAAAATGATGAGAGAAAAATAGGAAGTAACATGTGTTTAAAGCTCCCATTAGTTAATTAGGAAAGAAAAAAAAGGTAGCAATTATGTTATTACCTTTACGAAAGGTACAAGATTGGCAATGTTACGTATCATAAAGGCATCTCAAGGATGGAATTACCATAATTACCTCGAGGGGCATATTCTAGTGTTTGCACAAACAATTACCATAAACTGTATTTGGATGTATTAGTTAAGACCAACATACCTAATAAATTAAGCTAAAATGAACAATTCAGACATTTGTTATCACCTTTCGATATTGAGCTTCAGCAAGAGCTTGAAAATGCTCCAACTCTTTACTGTCTACAAGAAATGTAGCTTATAAGATACTTTACCAACAATAGACATTTTTTTGTGAACATGAAAAAATGTACAATCTAACGCTTACATTCTGTTTCTTGAAAACGCGTAAACCTCTATTTCATTAAACCAAACAAATTCTTATATCCATCAGTTTCAACATATTCCCTTTATTAAGACCTTTGTTTTCTCCATCAAGTATGACACAAAACTAGGACATAACCTCACATCCATCTATATCTTTGTGCTTCCTAAATAACTGGTACAAGTATCTTACCAAGTCCATAAGCCAATCATTTTTTTTTCTTATCTATTTAAGAGAAATACATAAAAATCAAAGGATAGGGAAGGGTATATAAGAGATATCCTACTAGCCTATTGATTAAAAAAATAAATCCAATACTTTAAACTTGCATTGCCAGATGGCTGAATAAGGAACTAAATCACTTTAGAATTACTAGATAAAATATATTGCCAGAGGACTGAATAAAGCAATTAAATCACTTTAGAATTACTAGATAAAACATATATAGGTAAGCACAAATGTCATGCCAATTCTAAAACTAAATTAAAAAATAAAGTAGCAATTGAATATATAAAAGAAGGTATGTGCACAAAGACTCCACCATTAAGGAGTGTGGAGAAGGTTAAAATGTATGCAACCTATGCCATAAATAGAGAGTTCATTTCCACAAGTAAAATTGACGATCACCATAAAAGTGAAGTATGATAAACAATTTATGTAAGATCTAGAATGCACCTGAATACTCGTTCAAGAAGTCTTTATCAATTCCATATTGCAGTGCTACACTAGAATGTTTGTTTATCATAAATAAGATGTTAATCCCTACCAATTGTGTCACCACCAACAACCCTCTTATGGTGACTCATCACCAACACAAAAAAGACTTTTTGACAAATTTTGACGTCTAGTATGGGGTGTCCAACATAAATTTTGACAAAATGTTTACAAAAATGTCACCACGTATTTTTAACGATGAATTTTGTTATATATGCGACGTGAAACTAGTGACATTATAAACCCTTTTTGCATCAGTGCATCCTTAATTAAAATTTTGCAACTCCACCAAATTTGTCTAACCTAACACCATAACAATGAATTCCTCGACTAGAAGGCGGTGGTCGTTGTTGAAAGAAATCAATGCTATAGTGATTTCCACTTGGACATCTCATTGCTGAAGATTGAGATAAGAGATTGACCAAGATCCAGGTTCATCACCACTACCTTAAACGATTTACCTTCAACGATTTGGAACCTAGATAAAATCCAGAAGAAAGCCTTCCTTTGAGTGAGATAGTAATAATGTGAATGACAATGAGATTAAGAATAAGAATGATACTGAAAGTGAGAGTAAAAATCACATTTATAGTGAGAACTAGAAATAAGAGAAGAGTGAGAACTAGAAAGTGAAAAAGATGGAGTGAACTAAACAACTGTGATATTATAAAAAGATTATAGTTAATATAAAACACTTATAATGGTTAAAATAAATTAACAAAAACAAAAATATTTGTAGCAATATATTTAATCGATATGAAATAATGGTTATTAAAATAACACAAATAATTTGATAGAAAATAATTACAATTAATTTAATCCAAAAGAATTTGTCAACAATACTAAAAAAATAAATAAGTGGACAATACTTCAACGATGTCCAATAAAGTCGGCCAATAAGTTAAGATAGACCGAAACTTTATCCACAGTAATCAAATAAAGAAAAAAATACAGAAAAAAAATATAAATGTGAGATAAATATATATATATATATATATATATATATATATATATATATATATATAATATTTCAAACTTTATACTTTAAGTGAAGTTTAAAATTATGAAAGTTTAGATAAGGAGAATATTTTCACAATTCATAAAGTTTAAAGTTTGTTTAAAATTCATATTACTAAAAGTTATTTCAAAATTTATTTAAAATTTATTGTTATTTTTAAAAAATAATTGAATTTCTCAATTCAAAATATATCTACTACAAATGTCAAATCCAAACACGGTGCTTAATTAAAATATAAAAGTTCTTCAACATAGTAAGAAAAACACAAAATCTGTTATATAAAATGTCATTAAAAGGACAAGGTCTAATTATGATTAAGATTAATAAAAAAACATTTAATCTACAAAATTCAACCAATAGAAGGCACGTGTTGAATGTTGTGAAAGTCAAATCTTAGAACGATGTTTTGTTGGAACCTAGAAATGGGACCCACCCAATGTTACAATTCCACAATTAATCGACTGAAACAACGCATACACACACATCGTTCCCACGAACTCTCCCTTTCATGGCTGAAACTCAACCATCTTCACGTCACTCCTTTCTGCTTCTCTTAGCATGCACCCTTTTCCAACAACTTTACGCATCCAACACTAAAATCGGAATCAACTATGGCACGGTGGCAGACAACCTCCCACCGCCCTCAACGGTGGCCACCTTCCTCAAATCTAAAACCACCATCGATCACGTCAAAATCTTTGATGCCAACACTGACATCCTCCGCGCCTTTGCAGGCACCGGAATCTCCGTAACCGTCACGGTAGCGAATGCCGCCATCCCCTCTCTCTCAACGCTTCCTGGTGCGCAAGCTTGGCTCTCCCAAAACATCTTACCATTCCTTCCGGACACTGCCGTGACGCGTATCTCTGTCGGGAACGAGGTCGTGGAAAGCAACGACAAAACATTAATCATCAACATTCTTCCAGCTATGAAATCCCTCCACGAGGCTCTCTCACTTGCCAACCACACCACTGTCCAAGTCTCCACTCCTCACTCGCTTGGGATTCTAGCATCGTCGGAGCCTCCCAGCGCTGCCTCGTTCCTTCCTAGCCACGACAAAGCCATCTTTGCACCAATGTTGGACTTCCTTCGACGAACCAAGTCCCCCTTCATGGTGAACCCCTATCCTTTCTTTGGTATTGCCCCAACTGTACCCGAGACTGTGAACTACGCGCTCTTTAGACCAAACAGCGGAGTTTGGGATGAGGGCACATCGGTGAACTATACGAACATGTTCGACGCGCAAATGGATGCGGTTTTCACGGCAATGAAGAAACTAGGCTATGATGATGTGGAATTAGTGGTGGCCGAAACGGGTTGGCCCTCTGTTGGTGAGTTGAACGAAGGGGGTGTGAGTTTTGACAATGCGGCATCGTATAACGGGAATCTCATCAAGCACGTTAACTCTGGCAAAGGGACCCCTCTTATGCCTGGTCGGACTTTTGAGACTTTCATCTTCTCTCTGTTCAATGAGAATCTGAAGCCCACAGTTTCTGAGCGTAATTATGGCTTGTTTTATCCTGATCTTACCCCCGTTTATGACGTCGGCGTTTTCATTGCCAACGAGGTACATTTTTTTCACTTTTACAAAAAAGTGTCAACTTTTCATTCAATGCATACAACTTTTCTATTATGTACAAAAATGACATTTTGTAGTACAATTTTAATGCATTTTTAACATGTTTGTAGTATAAAAGTAAACATTTTTTAGTTCATTTTTCTTGTTAATGATGGAAATAATGAATTGATGGAAGAGATACTAATAGTTAGGGAAAATGCATATTGAAGAAACTTATGATTGATCTAATGCAGGAATTTGTGCCCACATCCGGATCTAGTCCCACATATAATCCTACATCCGGACCCACATCTCGACCTACATCTGGATCTAATCCCATATCTGCACCTACATCTGGACGTACATCAGGACCTAGTCCTATATTTGAACCTATATCTAGACCCAGTCCCACATATGCACCTGCCTCTGGACCTAGTGTCATATATGGACGTAAATTTGGACCTAGTCCCACATATGCACTCGTATCTGGACCCAGTCCCATATCTGAACGTGCATCTAGATCTAGTCCCACATTTGCACCCACATTTGGACCGACATCTCGACTCGCATATGGTCCCACAACATTAACACCATTAGAGGCACCCTCTTCTTCTTCATCGTCTTTGAAAAAGAAATGGTGCGTGCCAAAAGAGGATGCGAGTGAAACAGATTTGCAGGCTAACATTGACTTTGTTTGTAAAAGTAGTGGAATAGAGTGTGGGCCCATTAATGATGGTGGGCAATGCTTCGAACCCAACACAATTAGGTCTCACGCGACATACGCCATGAACGCATATTACCAAGCATCTGGTGGTAATGATTTGGACTGCGATTTTGGCAACACTGGACGCATCACTTACACCGACCCTAGTAAGTTTTGTTATTCAACATTGGACTTGGACATTCATAGTGTTGTGTTCAATTGTTATGTGTGTGTTTTACTATATTCCTTTGTTTTGTTGGAATGAGAAAAAATATTGTCTGTGGGTGGCAGGTTCCCAGGATTGTACGTATCCAGATGCCGCTACTTGGTTGAAGGCCACAAAACCCGACACAGCTGGCTCACTAACACGAGCCTTTCACAATAGTCTCTTCTTTATTAGTATTTCAATTCTAATTTGTTTCACTTTTTTCTAATGTTATTGTCTATGTCCATGTTATTAATGTGTGTATCTTTTCTTTGTTTAGGTTTTAGTTGCACACACATTAGTTACATTACCATGAATTTTGCATACTATTCTTTGTTCCTTGATTACTGTGATACTAAGAAATAAATTGAAGAATAAAGTGGGTAGAATACTTCAAGCCTAGTGTTTATTTTCTATTCTCTTTTAATATTTATTTATGACAGAGAAAAACGTAATTTAGTATCATCTAATTATTATAATTTTTATTTGTTAATTATTGGAATGCTGAAAAATAAGTTAAAAGAAGTCTAAAACATGCAAAGGATAGTTAAAGAGAGTAAAAGTTGATTTTTTAAAGATTTATTTGTACAAAATAAAGTATTTATAATCATCTTGATCCATATTTTCCTTCCTCATCTTTGAGTTTAAAAATATATTAGGTTTAAATACTATTTTGGTCTTTGTTTTCGTCCGCTTTGTGCAATTCGGTCTTTTTTTTTCATGTTTAATTTGGTCTCTATTTTGCTAAATTGTGTTCAATTTGGTCTTTTTCCTTGACGTCGTTTAAATTGATAATGGGACATTGTACATGATGACATTATTTGTGTTACGTGAATCATTTTTCATTATGTGGCCATGTAATGAATGTAATCATTGCCATGTTTATTATATGTTTAAATGAAATCAGGGATAAAAGGGGAAATAGGATTTGGGAGATAAACTAGTATGGGTTTTGTCATGGCATGAAAAGTGATTATGTTTGTTGCTTGAATGTTCGTCTGGTATGTCTGGTTGTCAATCTTCTTCCTAATGTTGTTATAGTTGGGGCAAAGAATTTGTCGTTCCTCACATGGTGGTGGTTCAAAGGGAATGAGATTAATCCCCGTTTGCAATTGTTGGAGATGCCAGTGCTAAAAGAATGTTGGTAGGCAATTTTGGAGTTGTTCTGAATACAATGTTAGATTAATATAGCACATGTATTTTATTGTAATAGAAAGATTTATAGGTAATAGACATTGTCTATGTTATTATGGTCTTGAATAATAGATTGGTTCGTCTGATGTGTTGCTGTAACTATTTCAAATGGTTGTGTGAAGAAAATGATGATGAGAAGGATGCCATCATTGCTAAGCAAAGGAGAAAGATTTATGATGTGGAGAAATCACTGAGAGTTTACAAAAAAAAGGATCCAATTGTTAGTAGGAGTGGTTTAAATTGTTGGTGCAATGAACATTGTAATGATTTGTATGTGTCTACGTTGATGTGTTAAGGTTGCGTTATGTAGGGTGGTTGGTTGAAGTATAGTTTATAATGTGTACCAAGGAATGACTAAATGAAAATATGAGTTTTTATGTTTTATTCAATTTAGTTCCCATTTTATTTAAGTAATGTTCAATTTATTCCTCATCACCCCTGATCCACTTTGTCACCCCTTGAACCTCCACTTCGTCACCCCTTGAACCTCTACTTTGTCGCCCTTATCACCCTTTTTGTCAACTTCTAGAACACAACCAACATGACTATTATCTCCACCTCTAAAGGTCCATGACAGTAGCCAACTACTTCATTTAAATAATGCCATTACAAAACCCATACCATTTTATCTCCTATACCCTATTTCCTCTTTTATCCCCAATTTCATTTCAAAATACAATAAACATTGCAACGCATTACATGGCCACATAATAAAAATGATCCATGTAACACAAACAATGCCACCTTGTACAGTGTCCCTTATCAATTTAAACGATGTCAAGGAAAATGACTAAATTGAAATAATTTAGCAAAATAAGGACCAAATTGAACATGTAAAAAAAGGACCAAATTGAACAAACTGAACCAAAATAGAGACCAAAATAGCATTCAAACTTGCATATTATTATCACATGAATAAATTAAAAATTAGGTATAGACCAACCAAATGAAAATTGATTAGATGTAAATTGATAAAGTGATAGGATACGATTTGAGCCCTAATATAACGTAGCCCCCCAACCTCAAACTCTTGAGTCCAAAGGCTAGACATAAAATTTGTTTCCAACCTTTTTACTCTATGGTAATATAAGTTTAAGGTTTAAGATGGACTTTCAATGATCCCTTGGAAAAATAAGTATATTAGCCAAAATCAAACAGTAATAGGTGCTTACTTGTTATGATTATTTCTTGTCAATTGCTTCTGCTTCAAGTGTGTTAAGATTGATTGGACTAGTTGGATTAGTATGATCATCTCATATCGATTTCGATCAATGATAAAGATCATGACCGGACAATATTGATTGACTTGTGTTGAAATAGATCATGACTGGATGATATTGATCGTTTTGGGTCGATTTTGATCAACAATAAACATCGTGATCAGACAATATTGATATTCTTGTTTCAAGTTTGATCAACAATAGAGACCATGATTGAATGATATTAATTGCCACGTGTCTATTTTGACCAATGATAAACATCGAGATTTGACGATATTAATCACCAATGTCGATTTCAATCAATGATTGAGATCGTGATTGGACGATATTAATCGCCTCTTGTGGATTTCTTCTACTTTGATCAACAATGAAGATTGTGATCGAAAGATTAGGATCGCCTCTTAGAAAACTTTGGGAATACATCAAATATGTAACTTAAATTCCTCACTAAAAACCTTTCTCCAAAATTTTGTAAGGAAAAGAATACACACATGGATAAAAACACAATTTAATAAACTATACTAAAAATGAAAATTAATAATATTCCATATTAAAGGTTCTTGGGATGGATCTTTCATCAAGCAACTATAATCGATAAGTCTTGATTCCCAAAACTCTAAGTACTAAATAAGAACTTGTCCATCTTTTTGATAACTTGTTGAATCATCAAATTTGCTTCATCTCCTTCTTCTTGTGATTGCCCTTCTAGTTGCTTTCATTCCTTAAGATAATACCTTCCAATAAAAAAAATACATAAAAATATAAAAAATAAGTGTGGCACAAGAATAATTTTATGTGCCCCATGGTGTGTATCAAAATGTTCTAGCCAAGAAATATAGAAACCTCTAAACATTAAGTGTGTTCTCCATTTTCTTTTTTTTTTGTCACCCTTATTTAATGAATATTTTCTCTTAATTATCTATATTCATTGTATTTATTATTAAAAATATTATTTTAGTATCATTAAGAGTAATTTAAATGATTTAATGTCGATATCATAATATGGTCATTAAATGTATATCAGTGTCACATGAATAAAGTATTGATCAGGTATAGACTGATCAGATTAACATTAATTAATAAAGACTAATTAGGTGAATAGGATTGGAGTTGAGCCATAACACTACAATAAGAAAATCAATTATGTAAAAAAATATTCAAAGAAGAAATAAGTGAATTTCACATACTAATTAAATAAAAAGAATTTTGCATATTATGAACATTACTATAGGAAGATCGTTTTCAATTTCATATCATACTAAGTTAGTTTGAGACATATTGAAATATACCCAACTATATAGGTTGGATTGATCTTATGTCGAACAAATCCTTAGTCTTGAATCAAGTGGGTGAAAAGACTAATTTTTTGATTATACAATTACACAGGTTAGACAAATTCATTTGATTATACTATTCATACTACTCCTTCTAACTATATATGTCAAATTATTGTTGATAATACAAAATAGTTTGTGTTTTCAAAAAGGAGCAATTGGTTCCTCTTTCTTCACATTACGTTCTTTTAGCCATCAACCTGTGCTCTGTAAGACCCGTAGGATTTAATTAATTAAAAAAATAATTAATTAATAAATTACGGGTGGGGAAATAATTATGACATTAAATTATGGTTGGTATGACGTGGAAGAGTGCTAGCTCATATGGTTGAGAGTACTTTAATTGTGTTGGAGGACTTGGGATCAAGTCCTATGTATGTTAACTTTTGTTATTGTTTTATTATTTAAATCTGTGAAGTCATGCTATGGAATGATATGATAATTGAATTATGAGTGTTAGCATGAAATATGAATTGGCATGATGGTT
>Ga0209589_1003124_pt1 | contig 29038 bp, 15 predicted proteins | sample CowpeawhiteBW_FD_187525 | JGI IMG/M metagenome (GOLD analysis project Ga0209589, IMG submission 187525) | Root nodule microbial communities of legume samples collected from California USA - Cow pea white BW (SPAdes) (version 2) | ecosystem: Host-associated > Plants > Roots > Nodule | place: USA...
ATATTATTTATTTATATATATTTTTTAGATTATTTAATAAATTATAAATAGTTTAGTAATTTAAGCGGGGATGGGTATTTGGGCGGGTATATATATATCCCATCCCCATTACCCAGTCAAAGCGGGAATTCCCCGTCAAAACGGGGACGGGTTCGGATGATACCCACGGACACGGGTTTATTTGCCATCTCTAACACTATTAGTAATTATTTATTACAACACGTGTGAGAGGGTGAAGACCAGTCATGCAAACACTAAGATACACAGTGAATTGATTTTTTGTACTAAAATAAAACTAGGGTGATATTTTGAAGTTAACAGAAACTTTAATTTTATAATTTTTTATGCGTTCCAACCCACAGGATTCCATGTTCTGGTTTCTGTCACCAAAACCACTTATGCTTTCGACTTTCCTCAGATTGTAGTTTATTTCTAATTTCCAATCCAATTTTTTCTCCATATGCAAAGAACAATTTCTTAAACAATCAATTGACATTATTATTTTTTACAAAAAGAAAAAAATAGTTATATAATAAATAATCACAATTTTTTTTTCTTGACTCTGTCATCTTAGTTTTTTAGTTCAAATTTTGATTTAATAGGCATATTTTAAAATTCACTCGACTTTGTCTTCTGCTAAACTACTAGCAATTTCCAAACGTGTAAAATGCGTTTGATGGCGTTTTTGTTTTTTTCCACAATTCAGGAGCTATTATGTTTTGATAATGATAACTATATTGCATATTGATTATTTATATTACTGATATATATTTTTTATAACTGTTTTTGTGTTATATTTACTATTTATGAAATGAAGATAACTTATTATTTAATACAAGATTCTAACGTATAATTCATTGACGGACCCTTTAACTCAAAAATAGCTATATACTTTCCAAACGATCCTTACAAAATTATAACATAGCATTGCACATTATCATTATTGTTCATCAGGAATTTAGGAATAATAATTTATAGGATTAAATATATATTTGGTTCCTATTTTTGTTAAAATTATTCAATTTGGTCCCTATTTTCTTTGTTTGTTCAATTTGGTTCTTATTTTTGTAAAATCGCATTCAATCGAGTCCTTTTCCCAAATAGTGTTAAAATTGTTAATGGAACAGTGACAAGGTGGAACTGTTTGGGTTACGTGTCAAAATTTTGAATATATGATCGCACACGTTGGCACAATGTTTTCGTTGAAAAGAAATTAGAGAAAAAAGTTTGAATTACGTACAAAGATAAAACATGGTAAAGTTAAAAAAATTAAAAAATTTGAATTGAGGGTTTACTGTAGCGAGAGTTCGAGAGGAAATTGGGCATTTGAGAGTTCGAGAGTTCGTTGAGTGAAAAATTGAAATTGGGCATTCGAGAGGTTGAGAGATAGGGAAAAATTAGGGTTGTGAGAAAGGGGAAAATTAGGGTTATTGGGTGGTGGAGTTTCTTGTTCATCAATTAGGATTCGCGAAGAGGGAAATTTGCGCTTGGAGAGTAATTTGTGATTGAAGCTTCGAGATTGCGCTTGGAGATTGTCAAGCAAGAGGAGACATACCTTTCAAACACGAATTCTGAATCACCAACCGGATTGTGCACAAGTTTCTTGCTGGGCACAATTTTGCTTGAAACCTCTCAAACCCTAATTTCTTCCCCAAATCAATTTCACTGACTTTTAAACCTACAATGGCCATAAAATTTCACTGTGCCAACGTCACTGTCAAAAATTTGACACGTAACCCAAACAGTTTCACTGTGTCACTATTCCGTTAACAATTTTAACATCGTTTGCCAAAAGTACTCGATTGAATGTGATTTTACAAAAATGAGGACTAAATTGAACAAACAATGAAAATAGAGATTAAATTAAATAATTTTAACAAAAATAGGACTAGATATATATTTAAGCCTAATTTATAATACTTGTCGTATACTTTAAATGAAAAAAAGTGCTTACAAACAAGAGAAGGAAACTACACCCTCCTACATTTCGAGTGTGTCGTACAGTTAGAAACGACAAAAGGGTGAAAGTCTTTACGAAGGTTTTGTAGAATTGACAGTTTTCGTTTTTTTTTCTATAAAGGTGACATTTTTCAAAGTTAGAAAATAAATAATACTGAAATAGTCGTCTTCCCTCTCCCAAATTGATTTAAAATGTAAAAAATGAAAGAGAAGTTATATTATTTAACATTATGTTTTTTTCTTTTAATTTTGAACTTATTTTCTTCTATATTTCAAAATCCCTAAACTATCCCTGTATCTTAATTGATGAAACATAATTTTTAAGTTTCTTACTAAATAAACTTTAAATATAATTTAAGTTTTTGAATTGTGAATTTTGTACTTTTTTATTTATGGTAAATTTATTTTATTTTTAATTGATGTAAGATATTTTATACATTTTTTTTATAAAGACATACATATATGTGAAATTAACAAATAATAAATTTTGTCAGAATAATTTATAATTTTAGTATCATTTAAAAAATACATTTTGAGTTTAGTTTAAGTTTATAAAATTAATTTATGAAGTAAAATTTATTTATTTATATATAATATATAAGTAGGTATAAATTTTAATTTAATTTTGTATTTCCATTCATATTAAATAATTATGGACCTTGGTTGTTCACTTTATTTCTTTCTTACTATCTGCATTTATGGATGATAGTAATGAATGATGGGGAAAAGAGGCTTTTGTGGATGCCACATTGTTATTTTTGGAAGTCACTGTTTTGTATGGTTTCCCTTTACATTTTCTTTTTAATTGATTGAGAAGTAGTTTTTAGTTTTCAGTAGTGGAAGGTAATGGAAATGTTCCTTTATTTTTCTGTCTTTTTTCTTACAAAGTTATCAAAATGGATGTAGTGGAGAGAATTGTCATCTTTCCATAAACATTTATGGCATAAAAAAAATTGCTCTTATTTTTATTTTTTTATCTTCAATCTCATGCACACTTACTTTTTCCACTTTTGTTTTATCTTCTTTATACGTATTATTATACATTTTTTGGAAAATAATTATTATTTAAAAAGAACTATATAGTTCCAATTCCAGTTATTTATAGAGTCCAACTTTAACCCTTTGTTTTTTTCTATAATACGAAAATCTGGTGTCTTTTTTCAAGAGAAGAGTCATTGAAAACTGGAAGTTGAATGGGTTTTTCATGAACATCAGAAGTTGATGCAGCAGAACAATTTTGATTTGTGTAGCTCCTGACAACAAAGGTCATGGTAAATCACCATTATACCCTCCTGAGAACAAAGACCAGTCATAGTTGGATTATTTCAATTCAACGTAGTTAGTCACAATTTCACATGGTTATGTTATTTAAAATATTTTAGGAATATTATTTTTTAATAATATACTTATTCCTATTGAAAAGTTATCAATGAACATTTTTCTTTTCTTTTATAATGTATTTTTATTCCGACAAACGATTTAATTATTTACCAACAAAAAATAATTATACACGCAAGTTGCATTGCCGCACAGACACGGTTTACGTAATGTGCAGTACAACATCTCTGTGAGTGGAAGTACAATGGGAGGCGATCGGAATTAAACAAAAGTTAAAGGGTAAAAAAGGAAATAAAAATACCGCGCATTTTGCACCTGTTTATAACTAATAGAATAAATAAAAATGATAACTGAAATGTGTTATTCAACATTGCCGTCGAAAATATTTCCCCCTTTTTCTTTTCCATTTCACCTTTTGTTCACATCCTTTTCAGTTTCTCTTGCCTTAACGATCTCAGTGTTTTTGTTTCTCTACGCTCTCTCACGCGATGGCGCCGGGAGCCGGAGGCTTGCAGCTCACTTCCCTCGCCGGTGACAGAAGAGCCGCCGCAGCTGACTCCGATGACCTCGAGGATGTGCGGCTGTTGGACTCCTACGACAAAATCGACGCCGAAGCGAGGCGGATTCAGGTGACCGTCACCGGCATGACCTGCGCCGCTTGCTCCAATTCCGTCGAATCAGCTCTCAAATCACTTGACGGAGTTATCAGCGCCTCCGTCGCACTGCTTCAGAACAAAGCCGACGTAGTTTTCAACTCGGCTCTGCTCAAGGTTCGTCTTTCTCTCTCTACACAGTTACTTTTGCATCTTCTATTTACTGCTTGTGAAAATTTAACTTGTTTGAAGTTTTAGTTAACTATGCTTTACAAGTTATGTTCTGCTTGGATATAAATCTTTGCATTAAACACTTGCAGCAGATAAAATTAAGAAGAAAATGTGTGCTGCGGTCACTTAATTTTAATTTAGGGAGAAAATTAATTAATTTTAGCTTTTTATTTTTTTTCCTCCTAATTTGTGGAGAAGTTTATCTAAAGCCATAATTGTAGTTTGTTTTAAAGTATTTTAGATAATTAATATATATATATATATATATATATATATATTTAAAACGATCTCTACCTAACAATTACTTAATTATTATGAATTGAGAGTATATTTCCGTTATGTTTTTTCTTTTTTTGGTTTGGATGTTTTTTTTACCATTTTTTTGGCCTTAATTGACTGCATTTGGTCAATCGTGGGCACGTGCTTTACGTCTGGAATTGAGATCCATGCTCGTAAAATCAGTAATCATGCTGTTTTTCCCGGTGAATTTTGCTGTTGTGTTTTTTATTGCTGTTATTTATCGTCTGCTTTCTATATTTATTGCTTTGGTCGCTGGTGATTGCATTTAAGTGGACATTTATATACTGTGTTCCTGTCACAAGTCATACATAACTTTTTATCTGGCAAACATTCTCCAACTCAGCTTTTAAAGTATGTATGGCGATTGCATTGTTTTTGTTAGTTATACTTATAACTGTGTTAGCTTTTTTTTTGGGTTACTTTTACATGTTTGTGTTCAGTGGTGGGGTTTCTTGTACTTGGATATGAAACCAGGTTTTTTGGGGTCCTCAGGTACAGGTGATCACCGTGTATGTTTTTCTCTAAGATGTTGACTGGAATTGATGTTAAGCTTCTTCTCTCAGCTCTCACGATAATTTATATCATAAAACTTCAATTGATATCGATATTCCTCTGATCAACTCATTCTCTTAGTGGTTATTTTTTCTTTTCAGTGGTATAAATATTTTGTGCACAGATATCATAATTTGGCCACTAAGGCAGACATCCTTTTAACCATCTGGTTCTGCTACTACTGAAAGATGATACTCTCTCTGTCCCAAAATGATTGTAACTTTAAACTTGTGAAAAAAAAATAAAATTCTAAGTAACTAATGTTAGCAGTTTTCAACGAAACATTAATGTTCTTATTCCCAATCTGTTAACAAATTAATTACTGTGTCTCAATAAAAGTAACACATTTAGTGAATGAGTAGAGTCATTTTAGTAAATATTGTTTGATAAAGTGATGTATTTATCATCGTTCTTAATCTATGCAAAAAAAAAAAAAAAAACTTAAACTGAAACTCATTATGAGATAGAAAGAGTATATTTGATTGGAAGATTATTGTTTGACTGATACATGTTAAGTGATGATTAGCCAGTCCTTTAGTCCTATATAATATGAATAAAAACAATTCTTTTTTTGCAGTGATTTAGTAGTCGAAGCTTGTATTTGATAAGATATTGCGTTATGTGTTTAAACCTGTCATATTCCAGGATGAAGACATTAAAAATGCAATTGAAGATGCTGGGTTTGAAGCAGACATATTACCTGAATCCAGTACTGTTGGAAAGATGCCACATGGAACCATGGTGGGACAGTTCGCAATTGGAGGTATGACATGTGCAGCATGTGTAAATTCCGTTGAAGGTATTTTAAGAAATCTTCCAGGGGTCAAAAGGGCGGTGGTAGCTTTGGCTACTTCGGCAGGTGAAGTTGAATATGATCCCGGTGTAATTAGTAAAGATGATATAGTCAACGCGATTGAAGATTGTGGTTTTGATGCTTCATTTTTACAAAGCAATGAACAGGATAAAATAATCTTAGGGGTGGTTGGTGTGTACAGTGTGATTGATGGACAAGTTTTAGAAGGCATTATTAGCAGCATAAAAGGAGTCAGGCAGTTTCATTTTGACCAGATTTCAGGTGAATTGGATGTTCTGTTTGATCCAGAAGTTCTCAGTTCTAGATCCTTAGTTGATGCAATCCAGGGCGGAAGCAATGGGAAGTTTACATTACATGTTAGAAGCCCTTATACGAGAATGGCTTCTAAAGGTGTTGAAGAGATCTCAACTATATTTCGGCTCTTTGTCTCCAGTTTGTTACTTAGTGTGAGTATCTTTTTAATCTCAAATCACATAATGATCATATAGTTTCATTGTATTTCTTTGTCTTCTTTATTTGCATTTCTTTCCATCTAATTGTGATCTCTATGGGTACATAATATCACATGTCAAAATTCTTGTTAGATGATGTTCTGGCACCGACAAACACTACATATTATTTGTTTTAAGTTGTGAACTGTGCTTTATCTTGAAAACTCATTGACAATAAAACAATTTCTTGTTTATACTTAGAAACAGATTCTTATATATATTTCATTTGAGAAGGGAAAATTAGAACTGTAAAGAAGTTGTGGGCGGTTGGGATAGAAATCATTTATTGCCTTGCTTCAGTATTCTAAAATATTAGGCATCTTACCATCCTTGGAGAGTCTGCAATTGTCAAATCCCATAAACATATGCCTTGTAGGGAATTCATCCATACATTAATTTCACATAAAAGAAGAGGTTTTCTATCTTAGTATCATCTTCTCTTAATGAAAAATACGCATACTGAAACAATACAATATTTGATATTGCTGAAAGGAAAAATAGTTCTATTTAAAATTTGAGTCATAGTATAAACGGTCCCTTGTGTTTTTAGGCTATGTTAGATTTTTTAACATATTTTTGCCCGATGCTTGTCTCAGATTCCTCTCTTCTTCGTGAGGGTAGTTTGTCCTCATATACCAATGGTGTATTCCCTCTTACTTCGGCGATGTGGGCCTTTCCTCATGAGTGATTGGTTGAAATGGGCATTGGTGAGTGTCATTCAATTTGTGATCGGTAAGCGCTTCTACATAGCAGCTGGCAGAGCTCTTAGAAATGGTTCTACAAACATGGATGTCCTTGTTGCAGTGGGTACTACCGCTTCTTATGTTTATTCTGTTTGTGCTCTTCTATATGGTGCTCTTACTGGATTTTGGTCTCCAACTTACTTTGAAACAAGTGCTATGCTCATAACATTTGTATTGTTGGGCAAGTATTTGGAATGCCTTGCCAAGGGAAAGACATCTGATGCTATCAAGAAATTAGTAGAACTTGCACCTGCGACTGCTTTACTAGTTGTCAAAGATAAAGGTGTGCGTGAATTTCAATTTATTTGTTTTTTTTTTGTTTGTAGAAGGAACAAAAGGTATTTGGATTTCATTATCTTATATGTAGGTTGAAGGATCATTAATTAAGGTTATTATCACATTTATCATGTTCTGGATGAATATGATGACAACTAAAATTATATTGATATCTAGGTGGTAAATGTATTGAAGAAAGGGAAATTGATTGTTTGCTTGTTCAACCTGGGGACACATTGAAAGTTCTTCCTGGTGCAAAGATCCCTGCTGATGGTGTTGTTACTTGGGGCTCAAGTTATGTAAATGAAAGCATGGTAACAGGTGAATCCGTGCCTATTTTAAAGGAGGTGAATGCTTCTGTTATTGGAGGCACAATAAATTTGCATGGTGTCCTTCATGTTCAAGCTGCCAAAGTAGGATCTGACACAGTTCTGAGCCAGATTATTAGCTTGGTTGAGACAGCGCAGATGTCCAAAGCTCCTATTCAGAAGTTTGCTGATTATGTAAGTATATTGGTCATGGTTGTGTTTGCCTATGTTGCCCTCAGGGTTACCTATATTTTTCTCGAGTTACTTTCACAGTGAATGCCTTTTGCTTAGTATTTTTTTTGTAAAGAAAGGATTACCTTGTGAAACTGTGCTCCAGTTCAGCCAATTGTTTCATGTTTCAAGGTGACCTGGCACTTCCAACCAATCATTTTCTTTTTGTTTCAAATGTTGCAACTCTTCTTACTCTGGCAATCTCAAATTTTAAGTTATATTGTAGTTTTACGTGGTTGTTACTCTCTCTACAGTTTGTTAAGCAAAATTTCTGGTATTTGGAATACCCTCATCTTAATAAAAGATACATTGAGTATAAAGGAATCGTATAGTCTGTTCCTTGACTGTTTTCTGGCTAATTTGGTTAAGCTTGTAAAGTTAGGGTAGTCTTTTGAAGTCTCTCTGATCTCTGAAAATTAGGGTCTTAACGATTCTAGTTATTCTAATTTGTGGCTTTCCTCCTAAATGTTGGGAATGTTTTTGCTTGTTCATCATTTCTGAAAGTAGTCTCTATTTTTGAAAGTAGCCTCATCTTAATAAAAGATACATGGAGTAGTTTATTGGTCCATAGAGGAGTGAATATATCATTAGCTTAAGTTCTATTCTCTTGGTTTGCAGGTGGCCAGCATATTTGTTCCATTGGTCGTTTCTTTGTCATTATTGACGTTATTTTGCTGGTAAGGTCACCTAACTGGTTTGGGCACATTAATAGATGTTGATAACTAATGGATTGGAATTCTTAATCCTTCTTATCTTTAAATTTGGCTCATTATCTGTAGGTACATTGCTGGGTCTATTGGAGCTTACCCAGATGACTGGCTGCCAGAAAATGGAAATCACTTTGTTTTTGCGCTGATGTTCTCAATATCTGTAGTTGTGATTGCATGTCCCTGTGCACTTGGCTTGGCAACACCAACGGCTGTGATGGTTGCAACTGGGGTTGGGGCTAACAATGGAGTGTTAATCAAAGGGGGCGATGCATTGGAAAGGGCCCAGAGGGTGAAGTACGTGATATTTGATAAAACAGGCACTCTAACTCAGGGAAAAGCCACTGTTACTACTGCCAAGACATTCACAGGAATGGAACGTGGAGAATTTCTTAAATTGGTGGCTTCTGCTGAGGTGAATTTTAATTTCTAAATGACTGTTACGTTTTTTTTTTCTTATTGTCTATTTATTCTATTGATGATACATATCTGGTTCAGAGCATTCAGGTGAATTTATAGAGGATTCATATAGGATATTTCAATATTTCCTTCCTTCTTGTCTGCTTAACTTCTTGAAAAGCGTTATGGCACGAGTAGCAAGTTTAGAGTAGATTAATGAATCATAATTTCTTATATGTTTGATTGTCAGAAAATTACACGCTTCTATATCTTCTCTGATTCCTGTAGGGTAACAACGTAACCAATTATGACTTGTAATATTTCATTTAATTTTTATGATTCAGGCTAGCAGTGAACACCCACTAGCACAAGCAATATTAGCATATGCACGCCATTTTCATTTCTTTGATGACTCTTCTGCTGATACTGGTGCTGAGAATGACGTGAAAACTGGTTGGCTTTTTGACGTCTCAGACTTCTCTGCTCTTCCTGGAAGAGGTGTTCAATGTTTGATTGATGGGAAGCGCATTTTGGTATGTCCGTTTACTATCGTGGTCATCTTGATCTCTGCAAACCTTGGAATTTGCTTCTTGTTTTCCTGAGAGTTGTAACCATGGCACTTTTGTCCTCAACAGGTTGGTAACAGGAAGTTGATGGCGGAAAATGGCATACATATTTCAACAGAGGTGGAAAATTTTGTGATAGAGCTTGAAGAAAGTGCAAAGACAGGGATACTGGTAGCATATAATGATATATTAACTGGAGTCTTGGGGATTGCAGACCCACTAAAGAGAGAAGCTTCTGTAGTCATACAGGGTCTCCAGAAAATGGGTGTCACACCTGTTATGGTTACAGGAGATAACTGGAGAACAGCTCGTGCGGTTGCTAAGGAGGTCTGTATATTTGTGTATTATGTTTTATTTATATTCGCTATTAAAATCTGTGTTCTGTCTGCCTTCTTATAACTATTTGCTTGTGTAAAGAAGATCAATAACCACCGAAATATTGTTGCAATTTTGGTGTTTAAAATCAAGGGATATGGGAAAGACATGCTTAAGATCCAGGGATGAAGAAACTTGTTTTAACTTGTAATCTGGCGTTTTTGAGAAGGCCTATTGTAGGTACTCTTAATTCATAACTAAAGTGGTATAAGTTGAAACACTGATCTGATGTAAAATATGAAGTTACCGGTATCTTTAGCTCTCCATTGTGAATCATAACTCAACTAACAAACTGTCCGTCTAAAGCAAAATTAGTACTTAAGTACAGAGTTGCATCATAAATTTTATGGGATAGAAACTTATACAACACTTGATATTGGGATGGAAATTGATGTTGTCTAACTTGTGTTTAAAAAACGTATTGTATGACAGGTTAGCATACAAGATGTTAGGGCAGAGGTTATGCCAGCAGGAAAAGCTGATGTTGTTCGTTCATTCCAAAAAGATGGAAGCATAGTTGCAATGGTGGGTGATGGCATCAATGATTCTCCTGCATTAGCTGCAGCCGATGTTGGTATGGCTATCGGAGCTGGAACTGATATTGCAATTGAAGCTGCTGACTATGTGCTGATGAGAAATAACTTAGAAGATGTGATCACAGCCATTGATCTTTCCCGGAAGACCTTCTCTCGAATTCGATTGAATTATGTGTTCGCAATGGCTTACAATGTTGTGGCCATACCAGTTGCGGCTGGTGTTTTCTACCCTTCACTGGGGATCAAACTACCACCGTGGGTTGCTGGTGCATGCATGGCTCTCTCTTCTGTAAGTGTTGTATGCTCTTCTTTGCTTCTTAAAAGATATAGAAGACCCAGACTTACTGCAATACTTGAAATAATTGTAGAATAGCAAGAATGCAATGAGAATAATTATAGGTTTTAGCTTGTGAGGGTATAAATGAATTGGGATCGGAATTTGTTATTCCAATTTTGTGCATGTTCCTTTTCTTTTTCTGCATCCTGGGAGATGCTGTTGTAACTGTAGCCGCCAATTAATTGTAAATTGTACTTGGATTGTAATTGACGTAGCACTTCCACTAGTTTTTATCTATGCTCAACTTCTTCGATGGAGCCACACGTAGGGGACGATTTGAATGTGTATATGGTCCTGAAGTTCACGCATTGATGCGATCTTTCCAACCTAGTGAGGGACCTAGGTTCTGATTTTTTATTTTTTATTTCTAAAATAAAAGAAGATAGTTAATTTTCTTCTTCACTCATTTTATTGTATATTAAACAAATATTCTCTCTAAATAAATTATGTATGCAAAAATAAAAGTAAAGTGTTTTTTTTTTAATTTCATAAAGCCACTTTCTCTCCTCCATTCCTTTTAATTTTGGATGGATAATGAAAGATGTAGGCTCTCCATCCTTTTAAATCTTCTTTCCATTATTTTAAATGAATGGATTCGATAACCATTATTTTATATTTTGTAATATAACTATTGTATATTCATAATTAGAAGTAAAATTCAGACCGAGTGAAAAGCTAAGAATCATGGTTTACTTTAGTAAATTATTCTTGCCTTTACTTTCAATTACAAAGATTCTTACCGTATTTTCATTTTTGTTTTTCTTGTTTGTAAATGCTTGTAAAAAATATTTTCTTTTCATCATTGTTATACAAATTTTAAAACAATAAAGAAAAATTAATGTTAAAAGTGTAATTTGTTGACAAAAAACACAACTCTAGTAATATCTGAGCAAAATTAATTACGCGAATACGTAGTCAGTCGGTATAACGTGTAATTTAAGCAAGTTTTTTCCATAGGCTACCGTCAATTCGCGTCACTAAGGTCAATCCAACATTTTTTATTTTCATTGGCAGTGAATTGTTAATAGATTGAATACATTTTTATAAAGCAAATGAATGGAAAAAAGTATCAATGATTTCTTATGGTGCGTACTGATTCTATAACATATGCCTTTTTTCGGTTATTTAATTAAAATTGGTTTAAGATGCAAATTATACACATATATATTTTTTTATAATGTATGTTTATGTGATTTGAAACCACCTGTATATATTCATTTCTAAGAATGATTTGTTTTTATCGAATACAATTTAAATGAAGTATTTCAAGTGTTGGTTCTATTATTTTTTAAATCAGAATTAAATCTCCATTCCAATAATCCACATAAAAAAAATTATGTATTCGCTTGAAATTCCACTTTCTGATTAAAAAAACAATAAAAACACAATAAGCAACATACTACATTTATGTTTTTTCCCCTTTTCTATTCACATAAAACTATGGATTGAACTCAAGTAATTAATCCAACACATACACACTAGTACCTTAAGATTATCCTTTGGTTCTAGAAATGTTTCTTCCTCAAACTTGGTATTCAAAACCATAGTTCAAACCTTAGATGTGACCAAGACTTTACATTAGACCCTAGCCCTTCTCTATGTAAGTCATTGGATATAGACTATATATAAAAAATATAACTATTACCCACACTTTTCCTAAAGAAATATCATTGCATGTGAACAATGGTTGGTATTTGTTATTATTTTTCGTGGCGTGCGTTGAATTGAACAATAGAAGAATGAAGAAAGAAATAGTGAGAGTTGATTTTTCATGTATTGCATTACACCAAGTCAGATTTCCCTTCCTCAATGTTTCTCTGTGTACGGAAAATTAAGTTTGACCATCCGTAATAAATGTTTCATGGAAGCTAACATGAAGAACAATCAAACTTTTTCTTTCTTTGACGCATTACAAATACTATATTCCTTCAATCTTTTTGTTTCAGTCCCTCACTTCACACTGATAATATCATAGTAAATTGTAAACTAGGTTAAGCTTTTGTTCCAATCTATATTAAAAGAAATTTCCTTGCTAAAGATGTTTGCAGAAGAAAGACTTATAAATTATACTTAGCTTCGACTCAAACTTTCTTAAATAATATAAAACTTTTTAAGACACGAAAACTCTATGATGTCCTTTAAACTCTTAACTCAAAATTTTACTCTACAACTCCACGAAGTCATCTATAACTTTAAAGTCTAATAATAATTTATAAAGAGTTAAACATACTTTTATTCTTTAATTTTTAGTAAAATTGAAATTAATATCTCTTTAAAAATTTAGTCATCTAATATTATAAACGCGTGAATTTAGTTATCTTAATTAACTTTTGTTATGTTTGTTTAACGTTTTAAATGTGTTTTAAGATAATTTTTTCTGCTAACATTGTAGTGAAAATGTGTCAAACGGTGTAAACAACTCAAATTATTATGAAACATTAGATAAACATAACAAAAATTTGGTTAGATGGATTAAATCCATACATTTATAAAGTTAAAAGACTAAATTGAGTCAATTTTAAAACTAATTCAAATTTTTATCTAAGAGACAAAAAATATATTTAATTCTTTTTATACATATTGTTTAAATCTCGAAATTAAAGAAGAAAGTTGTATTTAAATTTAATTTTGCTATAATTAAATCAGAATAAATTTTCTTTTTCTGTTCTGTTAAAAGTTCCTTATGGTCATCAGTATTTAAAATATTTTTTACTTTCATTTAAGTATTATGTTATCTAGTTTTCTTATGGTGATTAGTATTTAAAGCGTTCAATAAATCAAAATTTTGTGTTCAACATACTGTTCTTAATCCGTAGTTATATCTTTTAAAAATAAATTATTCATCAAACTTAAGTTATTCATGGAAAAGATGAACTGGAATACAGTTAATTATATAATATTTAGAAGACCAGTTTACGTGATAGAATAGAACCGGTCAGAGTTTAAATTGGTTTTCTTTTCATTTCCATTTCATTTGGATATATAATTTTATGCTGCATAAGATGCTATTTTTTGTAATATATATATTCATGTTTAGGTTACGTTTGGATAGAGTTTTTTCCAGAACATAAACAAATTATAACTTTTTCAAAACATAGTTTTCATATTAGCTAACCTCAATTTTTTATAAGTATTTTCAAAATATGTATTGTAAACAATTCCTAAACATACTCTAGTTCAGTTCTTACCATCACTTGTGTTGTTTTACTGAGTCAAATTTATGCAGAAACGAAGAATGAAATTGCAGATAGAAGCATATTAATTTGATACAAATTTTGATGAGTGGAAGAAGTGGTCCAAGTTCTTGATGCATTGTCTCTTTCTCTGCTCACTGCAATTTCTGCATATAAATTTCATACCAATTTCATTTTGCCACTCTATTTCGCTCTGTTCTTGGCACGTATGTGTCTTAATTTAATTTTCTTAAACGTTGTGTTTCAACTGTATTATATATATTGCATCGTTATCGTGTAAATCATAAAATAATAACACAAACTCAGAAGCAAGAGCAGAAGGGCATTTGCCACGCGTCCACCCATTCATCCATAAAATAAACACACGTAATGAAGGGATAACCTTTAACACTTTCTTTTCAAACTAAAAAGAATTTGCTACGTTATCTTGCGAGCGGCAGCAAGCAATTGTTTTGTGATGGAAATCAGATAGATCGAGTCACAATCAGATCATGATGTTTGGATTTATACGCTTTTAAATAAAAAGAGTTGTATTTTGACTAATGATTAATAATTATATAACTTTTAGTCAAGTAGTAAGCGCTCAATCAAATTCAAGGTCATGAGTTCAATTAGTTGACAAAGTGATAAGTTTTCGATCGAACATATTATTGCAAAAAGGAAAAATTATAAAATATAATATATACTAGTAAAACAGTTTATGAATTAGTTGGTAACCATATTATTTTTTTAATTAGTACATTAACTGCTAACCTTAAGATCATAATTTAAAAATTGAGTTATTGAGTTAAAAGTATTTAATAATAGATCTATTAAATACTAATATGCTAATTAGTAAATGCAAAATAGTAAAGATATAAATATACAAGTTATTGTGTAATTATGAGTTTTGTTATATAAATAGATGTATTGTTTTATAATTATAATTTTGAAAATTTGAAAATAATTAAATTTCTATTGAAACTTGTAGTGTTTCTATTTATTTAATAATAAATAGAACAAGGAAAGATGGAAAATATATTGATAATTGTGAAAAGAATCACAAACTAAAATCAGTAATTTATAAGTAAAATACAGTTAAAAATAATCTAATTTGAGATATTTATCACATAATTTTATAAAAATTAAATTAGTTTATAAAATAGTCAAATAAAATTAGTAAATAATTTATTGATCATGACTACAAATGTATTGTGGCTCATAAATACGAACTTACACATCATTGTGAGGTATGGCATGATGAAATGTGTAAAGTAATAATATATCTTATATTTTATGTTAATTTTTGAATTTTAAATCAAACTTAAGTTTATATTTTAAATATAGTAAAATTTATTGATTATCATTATCAACAAGTTCTTAAACATTTTGTTTTTTTGTTTTTTGTTTTAACGTGAAAAAGACGTGGCAGAGTGAGTTAAAATTCTATAAGTAATCAAGATATAATACATAAATAAACACCAACCTTCATCTTGTAAACTTTTTTGAATTAGATTCAAACCAAATTTTAAAATAAATGATTATTATAGTTTCACATTATTATAGGTGGTTATAAACTTATAAATTTATATTAACTTCTAATTTATAAGCTTTAGTAAACTAGTTTTTGAAATACATCTTAAATATAGATGAAGTAATGGATAAACGTTTCAATTAAGAGTGTATGCATAATTCCAAACAAAAATGATATATTGCAAATTAATATAATATTTGAATATTTCGCTATTTAAATATAAGCAAACACGTGCATTCCAAGGTAGCTTATATAATAATAGTGTAAGATATTTTATGTTGTATTTATATAGAAGAAAACACGTGTAAGGTTCAAGTGCCAGTTATATTTTAATTATTAGGATATTTAACTAATTTATAATGACAAATATGGATAGTATACGCAACGTAAATTTACTTGAATTTTTTTATTTAATCAAATATAATTAATTATCGTGCACATTTTACATATTAAATTAAAAAATAACAAGTTCGTAATATTATTAGTGATTAAGTCCTTTGAATTTTTGGTATAAAGCGAGAACATGTTACATGTGATGTCGGCAAATCTTCTACCTTACCTGCTACTCACAAACAAATTTACACTTTTTTTAAGTGAAGTATTTTAATTACTAAATTACTTCTTTTCAAATTCATATTAATTTAAAAATTGTAGATTTAATCAAAATTTTAATAATTTAAAAATTACATAATTATAGGAAAAAAAGTAACCTATTTGAATTAATTCATGCTATATGTATACATACACTGCATATATACCTTTTGTGATTTTGGGAATCCAAATAAATTAAAATTATAGGGTTTCTTAATTCTTACTCAAACTATCCAAACCCTAACTTTTTCATCTTTTTAGCTTGTTTTTTATACTTGTTATTTGAGTATTTACTACTTTTACCATTTGATATAGTTAAAATACTATTTTTTAACTATAGATTTTAATTAAAACATTTCTAAATAAAAAAGGTTCAGACCAATTATTTATAAATAAAGTTTTTAACGTGAGTTGTAAATATATTGGTTTGAGAATTAATTAAGCAATTCGTATATATTGAAAGTGTTATAATATAAATTGTAAAAGGTGTTTACATGTCTTTGTATGCTTTTCTGCTGTTATTTTTGGAAGGACATTAGCCGAAATTAAAAGTCAACACAGCAGGGTTAAAGGACTTTAATTACATAATAATTTATGTTATAATTAATTAAATAATTGTATGTGCGATTAATTTGACCAGTTCTTGGTTAAAACTGTAGTAGTGTTTAGTTTCAAAGAATTTTTAAGGCGAGTTAGTTACTTATAAAAATACGTATAAATAAAAATATTATTTTAACATACATATTACGTATAAGATATTTAAATTTAAAGGAAATTATTTATAAATTTAAAAAGATATTTTATAAGTATTTTTAATTTAACAATTTTTCTTTAATTTAAAACAATTTTTATATATGTGGATCGATTTTAAAATCATACTTTTAGTTTTAAGTTTTAAGTTTTAATAATAAAATATGTAGTTAGAAAGGATCATGAACGTTGATAATGATTGAAAAATTAAATATTTGATTAGGAAATTATTCATTTTTCTATCGAATTGGCTAGAGTCAGTCAAAATTGATTCTTTAGATCAATGAGATGATAAAGTGCTTTCTTTTATTAAAGAAAGGAAAAAAGTATTTAGCTTTTCTGAACTTTATCTTTTGTATAAATTGATATCCCAATAATTAACTTTATCTTATTTTATTTTTAAACTTCATCATAAACTATATTTTCTTCAAATTAATCCATAACTTTTTATTTTTCTACAAATATACACCTTAATGACAATTTCATCTCAATTAACATCTAAAGACCACTCATTCTATAAATAATCGCTCATATCAAATTAGGAAAAACCTAGAACGAAATATTAAAGATTTCTTCATTTGTTATTTATTTATATCCTTTTCGTTTACTAGTTTGATTTTTATGAATCGATTTTCAGACATTAAATCATAAGAAAATTTAGAATTAAAAATCTAAAATAAAGCTTTTGAATTTTTTTTTATCAAACAATTTTATTACATTTTAACACAAGAAGAAACACATTAAAAACTTATATCTTTGTAAATATATCATTTTTAATTGCATTTTACATGTCTTTAACTTTTCTTTCTTTGATTCCTTTTATATTCTTCTTATTAATTCACATATAGGATTACAATGAATTGTTCTTTAAATAGAATTGAATATTTTAAATTATATTTGTGTAAAGTAAAATGAATGATATATACATGAAAACAGTTGACAATTAAGTTGACAATTAAAGTATGAGTCTTATTCTCATATTAAGTAAAGATATATAAAATAGAAGACTTATCAATTCATTATCTAGGATTAAAGTGGTTTCAATCATTTATACATAAATTGAGTTAATATTTTATTGATATTGTATTTATAGGTGTTCTCTCTTGAAAAACCTATAATTTAAAACTATATATTTATCAATAATACTTCCAATACTCTAATAATCCTATTCAATAATTTAATTTGAATGAAACTATAAAACAATTAATTTAGTTTAGTTTATCTAAATAATTGGACAATTTAGTTTAGTATTTTGAAATATTTTAAAAGTGTTAAAGTATGTGTCCCTTCACTTAACTATGATCAACCTAGACTTTTGCTTACAATGGTGGGTGTTCTTCCATATTAATTTCTTTCTCCTTTGTACACATCACTTTGACAGAGACTTTGTTTCTAGTAAAAACACGTGGGTTCTCCACGTTGAATTGCTACCATAGCAGCAACTATCGCATAAAACATAGCAAACATTGATGAACAAGGTATGGTGGGTGGGTGGCTCACACCATCTAAATCTTATCTTTTTCATCATCAACTCAACACACTACACAATCTTATGACCAACATCACTGCAAAAACCTCCAACATAACAAACAACCAGTCCAACAATGATGTCACTCCACATTTTCATGTCGTCACTTGTATGAACACACTGTAGAAAATGTTTCAACTTTCCCACCGAATTTAAGTTTGATCTTAAATATATATAATTAACACTTGACAGATAATGATCTTATTTAATAGGAGTGTGATTTGTTTGTAGAGAGGCGTTTAAATTTGTGGTTTATGTCAAAACGATGAGAATAGTATGAACACGATATTTCGTGGAAGCACACCATTTTCTTCATCAAGTTTCTTTGCAGTCCCTATCAAAGAATAGTCAAAACTTGGACATTTTTTACTTTGACCGTTACAAGGCACACATGTGTTCATTCATAATAATAGAGCCAACTTTGATTCTTTCTTTAAATGAAGGAATGTGTGATAGAGTGAGGGAGTGATCACTCTTCCTTCTTCTGGTTCTGAGTTCTAAGTTCTAAGTTCTAACCCACATGAGGGATACCATGACCATGACTGCTACTACTGATCATCAATGGATGCAGTTCTATCAGCAACCTCTAATGGATGATGGTAATGGCCATAACCATGATCATGAACATGATCTTGATCATGATGTTCATGATCATTCTTTGGCACCAAACACAGATGTGATGAGAACTAGTCCACCTCCAACCATGCCATCATCAGAGAGCAATAGCAATAGCAATAGCATCTCCAACCAATTGACACCAAAGGGTAATGTATGCAAACCAATAAGAAGAAGGTCTAGAGCTTCTAAGAGAACCCCCACCACCCTCCTCAATGCCAACACCACAAATTTTAGAGCTTTAGTACAACAATTCACAGGGTGTCCTACCACAGCCATATCAACACTTGGGGTCCATAAGGGTCCTATCACCTTGAACTTCCAAAAAGGAAGCAGTGAACACAAGATTCACCACCATAACACAACAACTACTACACCACTGTTACCATTTAGAACCTACAACAACAGCAGCAACAACAACAACAACAACAACCGGGTTCATGTGCCTGCATCACTTCCTTGGCAGAAGCAGGAGGAACAACAAATGACTGATCAGCAGCAGTTGTTGCAACAACAGAGAGGTTACTCCTATGATTATGTCAAGAGCAGTGGTTTTATTCCAAGTTCCGGTAACTCGGTTACCACCACTACTACCATGGATGTCTCTGACGGTTTGCTCTTGGATAATGATTTTAGCTTGTCTGATCTAACTATGAATGCCTTCCCCAATGATACCTTTTATAAGAATGAATTATAGATATGTTTCATGCCATCAAAAATGTTTAGTTATAAAAAGGGTTCAGTTAGTGAACCCTGTTAATATCAGAAAAACAAAGTGGACTTTAGTTATATTCAGCTCATATGTATGCATATGCTTTTACAGAAACAATAATTCATAAATCCTTTATGCCTTAGTTTCCAAATGTGCGGTTTAGTTTACTCTCTCTCTCTCTCTCTCTCTTTCACTCTTTCCCTTGATTAAACACTGTTGTCTTGTCGAACAATTTCCTGGTCCTGTTTTCTTGTTTATATATTCTTTTCTGTTGAAATGTGTGCAGGTCTTAATTTCCTCGTTACGAACACAGTTTCTGTTCCTCTCCACCTTTTTTATATATTATCTGCTCTTAACTAGTTTATGATCAAATTCTGATTTGAATGAGACCTTTCAAAAGTCAAAACTGAGTATTCATGAGCAGTTGAAGCGATCTCGACTTGTGGAATTCGTTGATGAAAAACCTGCATATTGGGATTTGGTTGCAGGTTCATATAAATTACTTCCAATGAACTTTGCATCAAGTTCATATCAATAAGTTACGGTACCCATAGTTCTTAACTTTCTTTTCAAACCATCACTTCGTGAAATTTTGAGTTGATCACAAGTCATCACCAACCAGCACGTGAAGGAACATCTAGGGTAGGTGGAGTATATACATATATTTATATTCATGATATCATATAGTAAACAAGAAATGGTCATAAATGTTAGTTATCTAAGTATGAATCTTGCAGAAGGATTTAATTATTGAAATGATGAGTGATGAAAATTTGGAGGAGTGTTGGACAGTTCACTGGGACCAAACCCTGGGCTGGTTTTGGCTGCATCTGCATCACCAATGTTTTGCTATACGCCAACTTTATCCTTATCTTTTCTGTTACAAGGTTAAATCACACAAACTTATAATAAAGACATTACTATATAAAAAGCATGCCACAATCAGAGGTCTCTATAAAAATTATCAACTTGCCATTTTTATTAGTCCTCCTCAGCAATTGTTGCTTAACATAAACTTAAATAGTAAATTTTCATTGAAAGAATTAACTGTTATGTAGTTTATTTTTAGACTTCTAAACATTTTTCATCAAAATATAACCATGGACTGTGTTTCAATAATTAATGACACCAACATGATATCTGTCAGAAAAACACTAACACGGTAATGTTCTTGATTAGTTGCAGGGGCATATACCCCATTGCAGTTATTTAATTTAGTGTGGTAAACAAGTATTTGATTCAGTTGCTTCCATTTGTATGCTTTAAGCTTGTTTCCAATAGTAATTTGTCACTTTTAAATAAGTAGTTCAAAGTGAATATGTTTCTGTCTATGAAATTTAACTCTAGCAGTGTATGTTGTTTCTTTATGTGATAATTCCAAACTTTTAATAATCACAATTTAGTTTTTTTTTTTCTATTTGAGTTAAAAATTATTTTCATACAAAATGTTCAAAGGTTTTTATTGTTGTAGAACCACAACACAAATGGTTATTTCTGTCACAACCAGAAAAAGAAGAAGAAGAAGGTTTTCATGATGGTTAAAAACCTCATTGAACAATTGTATTTGTGTCACAAGTCATTACATTTGTCTAGGATGACAAAACGGATTGAGGGTGGCAAAACGGATGAATCTGACCCGTCCTTGATCGGTTAAAAACGTGCTGGGTCAGGTTAGTCCGTCATTAGTAAACGGGTTGGATATTGTAACTCATCTCGTCTCAGGGTGGATTGGCAGACCACCACATTTTTTTTTATCTTTTTTAAATTTTTTGATTATAAATTATAATATATATATATATATATATATATATTTTTTTATATAATATAAAATTTATTATTTTTAAATTATTTTTAATTTTAAACATAAAAAAATAAAAAAATACGAGTTGATGAACTAGATAGACCAAATCACAACGGGTTAACAAGTTAGAGTTTTCAACCCGATCCGTCATTTTCTTGACGAGCTGGCGGACCGGTCCACAAACCTAACTCGCTTTGACATGTCTGCATATGTCTCTTCCTTTTTAATTCTAATCCATAAAAAGATACAATGACCATACAAGTCACAATTTTAATTGTTTTCTATTATTTTAATTTAGTTTAATTTTATATATACCTTAAAATCAAAGTTCATACACAAAGCACCACAATTATAAAATAATAATTCAAGACAATTTAAATCAATATGATATAATGGACTTATTAGTCAAATAGATTAGTTGCTCACTTTTTTTTAGTATCATAAAATATATAAAATATAATTATAAATAAATCAGAATTGTTAAATATTTTACATTATAAAAATTAGTGAAAAATAAAATCAAAATTCTGATATAGTATCACTGATGTATCATATAAATGTCATCTACTCCAATGACTTGCAAACAAGATTATCAAATTCAACAAATTGATATGAATTCTACTTAAAGTTTAAGATTAAATTATTAATACACATTCTAAGACAATCTTAGAAGAAACAATAAATTTCAAGTCGTATAGACAAATTAATAGACTAAATTATGTAATTAGACTCTTCTAACTAGAATCTCAAATGCTTATCATATGTGTAAAATAACTTTTGTCAATCAAGACTTAAAAAGTTAATTTTAACATATATTTCTATTCATAGCTTGTTTTATCCTCTTAGAGAAATCATAGTTAAAACATTATGTTTAAATACAATTATTGTATTATAGAGCTAAGATTAAATGACTTATAAGTGTATACAAGTGGAGTCATAAACTGTAAATAATTGAGTGGTTAATGAATTTGTTAAGAAAACTTAATAATTTGGTTTAAATTTTTGACACACAAATGTGTTATTTTTTTTTTGTTAAACTTATGTTTACATTAGTTGAGCAAATAATTGCCAAACAAAAGTGTTAAAATATTATATATTAAATATAAATAAATAGCTTGAGATGCTCCTTAACAACTTTTGTGTGATTTTTCCCTTGGTCGATTCTTCAATATGAACGATGGATGTTGTCACTAATAATAATAACAAAATAACGGTTATTTTTTTAAAATATATTTTTAATATAATAAACGCGAAAGTTTTAATTTTCATTACAAATCTATTGTGTGTTTAAAGTATGGAGTTTGATATTCAATGTACAACACCAAATAAAATGTGGTAATGCAACTATACAACAAGTAATTGTCAATGATATTTATCAACTATGTGATATTTATTATAAAGACACTTTGACATATCGATAATTTAGGCATAATGTTACCATTAAAAATAAGAGTAAACTCCATAATGACATATTTGTACAAGGACTTAATCTAAGGTGTTTGTACATAAAAAAATATCTTAAATTATCGACTTGTTATTAGTTTTAAATATTTTTAAATACATAAAAAATTAAGTATAAAAAAAATACTTTCAAAACGAAATTAGTGATTTTCATGACTAAAACTAATTAATAAAATTTCAACAGCTTCCTCACTTCACCACTTTGCTCACTAGCCGCCGCTCCACGCTCACAATGCAAGCCCTTCACCGTTTTGCATTCGCCACGCGCCGCGTCGCCGCGTCGCTGAGTCACGACAGCCTTCTTCCCCCAACATCTTCTAGAATCATCTCCTTCTCGACCGATTCGCGCGACGGAGGAGGAGGCGCCTTCGACGCGGAATGGCATACAACCACGTCGTGGTCGACGGGGATCGCCGGTGAGCACTTCAACGGTGAACCCTCGCCTTCCAAGTCGGCGGTTCTGTCGGAGCTGCAGGACACGGAGGATAAGGTGCGCGAGCTGGAGGCGGCGAACCGCCGAGGTAAGGCGTACGTGGACAGCTGGGGGAGACGCTTGACGGAGACTAGCGTGCTGATGAAGCAGATTCAGGAGCCCGGCGCCCGAGGCTCGTATCTCAAGGACTCCGAGAAGGCGGAGATGTACCGATTGCACAAGAAGAATCCCGAGGTCTACACTGTGGAGAAACTCGCTAAAGATTACAGGATCATGCGGCAGAGGGTTCACGCCATTCTATGGCTCAAGGAGATCGAGGAAGAGGAGGAGAAGAAACTCGGTCACCCTCTCGATGATTCCATCGAGCTCTTGCTCGATACTTTCCCCGAGTCGGTGTTTCAGTTTCTTAGGGTTTAGGGTTTAAGATTTGTGTGGTGTTAGGAATTGTGATTTGTTTTTTTGGTGGTTGCAGGTTTTTTAATTCGCATGATAGGGAGTTTCATGTTGCGTCTCTTCCGTATAAGCCGGACTTCAAGGTTATGCCCGAGGGGTGGGATGGCATTACCAAAGATGTGGATGAAGTGCACTACGAGATCTCCAAGAAGGAGGATGACATGCTGTATCGAGAATTTGTCGAGAAGATGAACTTCAACAAAAAGAAAGTAAGTTCTATTGGCCGTTGATCTATATTACTATGTCTTTGGGTGTCAATATGTGAATTGAAGTGACGATGTTGTGTACATTGTTTGGTATTGTTGTGGATTATTAGAAGTCTTTCATATCCTCGTCCTAGAAATGAGAAGCCGTATGGGCAATGTTTGGAGGAGCAGATCCCAAATTCTCACCAAGAGTTTTGCTCCTGTCTTGTCTTTTAAATCAAAACTAAGTTATACGATTGTTGTTTATAGATGAATGAAAATTTTGGTTGTTTTGTGAACAAAGAGTAAAAGGTTTTCTGCTAGGAGTTTGGTTAGGCCATTAGCTGCCTGTTTATCACATTGCTTGTCCATGTCCGTTTTATGCTCGTTAAGGTTCACTTTTCTGTCTGATGGGCAGCCTTTTTCCCTCTTTCTTTGAACAATATAGCAATAGACTTGATCCTAGATCTTTGAATGAAGAAGTAACTAGATGGTGATTCAGAAGTAGATGATATTCCTTTTGTTTTAATTAGGGTCTTGTTTTAATTTATCTTCCTCCCACATCCTATGATAGTCCATCAAGTACGGTCAAGGTAGTCTAACACAAGATTATGGTTGGGACTGTGAAGGGCTCACAAGATCGGAATCATAATCTAGATCCTACATTCTACTTCTACATGAACATGATATGTATACACATGCAAATAACAAATAATTAAAAACATCAGTCACGGTGTTACACTTTAAAAATACGTGATCAAACTTAAGTTCATCATAAACCATAAGAAAGAAAGCATGTCAACCAAGTCATAACTACCAAATGGCAAATTATCAAATACCAACTACCAAGTTCAAGACAAAAAACACCTAGAAGCCCAAAAGCCTAACAGTAGATGTCTAATATAAATATTTTTAAACCAACACTCAAGGGATCTTCATTACCCCGATCTCCTTTGCCAAGCATATTAATAAGAACATCCTCCACTTGTAGAGGTGGCACGACAAGAACATCATCCTCTTGCTCTCCAATTTGGGCTTGACATTCATCCATGTCTCCTGCATTCCAGTTTGGCCGTGTGCTCAGCAATCATGTATGATTTCAGATTGAGTGTTCCCAACCACACAAAACGCCTTAGGAATTCTGTCCTAGTGAAGTCACAAACTCTTGTTGGATCTTGGCAGTCAAAAGCTCTGTAGAGCCTTCAACCTAATGGTAGAAGATTTTAATTGGTTATTATTCCAATTCTCTTTTTTAACTCATGCTGGTTTTTATTTATTTATAAGCACAGTATGCCTAGTAGAGTGTTGCAGATGCAGGACTGATTTCAAACAGATTTATATGGTTGATTAGAATCTTTGAAAAAAAATCATTTTTTTAATTGACAATTTGTGGCTAACAAGTATGGTTGCGTTGACTAGATTTGTGCAAAAGAAATGATGGAACTTGAAGAAATCTTAACAGATAAATTTTGGACAATACATTATTTATGAATTATTTAGTAATAATATAAGAAAAGAAACATTTTGTTCTCTTTTATTAGGTATTGTTTCAGATATGTTTTTTGTAAGCACTTGGACAGACTTTTTCTTTCAGTGGAGGTGGTTAAGGAGTAACGTGTTATAAACTTCTAAAAACTTCTAAACCATGGCCGTTGCTTTCCTGGTACTACTATGAAAGGCAATATGTTGTTTTGGGCACATTAAAAAATCTAACCTGTCAAGTATTTGTAAACTTGACATTTTTAATTTTGCCTTTTTGTATTTGCTTGTTATCTTGATAGTTAATATACACTTTAGCACTGTTAGTGGAAATCATTTCTCACTTGTCTCTTTTAATTTGTTATTGGCATGTATGATCTGATAGTTGATGAAATGGTCATATCACAATATTTATATATATGGATAGTTAAGTGATGGAGCATTTCATACAGGTTACAAGACCCATTGATGTAAGAGGGATGCTTGTAGAAATAACTGATATTTGTCCTTACACTTTCATTAATATTGTTTGTGGAGAGTGGTGGACTGTATATAGTCTCCCTCTCTGTATTTGTAGCGGAGTTATTTATTTATTTTCTAATTAAATAAATGTGTAATTTATAAAAATAAAAATCTAGTTTTTGAGGAGAAAAATTAGTTTTAAACTAGTTCATTAAAAATCCAAAGCCAGTTTTAGGGTTTGGTATAGTTTTGGTTTGAATTTTTAGAAAATCCAAACCATGACCACCCCTAGGTAATGGAGAGATTGATGGGGATGTCACTGGATTGAATATAGTGGATTAAGTGGCCAAGTGCTTGAGGTGTAATTTGTGAGTACTAGGTGCTTCCAATGATGCTTTACGGTTGCAAATTGTTGGGCCGTGAAATTCTAACAGTAACAAATAAATAGTTTACCAGAGATTAAAATGCTAAGGATGAGTGCACATCTAAGAAAAGATAAAAATTGGATCATAAATATTGGAAGCAGTGTTAATACTGGCATAAGGCCAAAATTTCACCTATACAAACACCCCATTGCTGCCTATGATGTCGCCATAGCGGACCTTCCTTCACAAATTTCCTATGGCAGAGATGATGAAATATTATATAAAATGAAAGATGGTGACTACCATAAAAACATCAGGAGAAACTATTATAAGCTGAAATTTCTTTAAATGGTCTCATACTTAAACAGCTCTCTTCGGATCCATATTCAGCCTCTTGTCTTTTCCATGTGCTTCTAGTGTGATTTTTGTCTGTGGATATCATCAAATAATGTGACTTTGATTGTGTGTAGATGGCTGGAGAAGTCAAATGCCACAAGTACAGTCGAAGACGTCCTTCAGATGGATGGACTTTTACAGTAGAGAAATTGGGATCCAGGGGAAAACGTGGAGGTGGTGGAGGCTGGAAATTTGCAAGCATAGCAGATGGATCAAGCCGACCACTGAATGAGATGGAGAAAATGTATGTGAGGCGAGAGACTCCACGCCCGCGACGCAGGATCCTTCCCTGATCACGCTTATGAGTTTCTGAATTTATTGTTAGCTGTTAAAATTAGATTCTGTAACCAATGCATTCAATCGTTTGGGATGTGTGTAGTGTTAATTTGTTGTCTCTTTTCTTTTTCTTTCAATGAGTTGGCTTATATTTTAATAAGCTGAGCCAATGGTGATGCTTATAATGCATTCTCCTTTGATCGCACGTGCATGGTTATGTGGAGAATGAAGATCCTTTTTGTTGTGAAGAAAAAAGGTACCCCTAATTTCAATTCATGAAATCAGAATATTTACTTAATTTTTCGCATGTTTACTCGATTGAGGAAAATAGAACTATATGATCTCTTGGATTTGTCTTATGGCTTTAAGGCTTGTGCAGACAATGATATCTTTTTTAGTGTAAAGCAAATTTTTGGTGTGACGTCGTCAGAATGTGACCCAAAATTACATTTTCTTAATGACCTTAAAAAGCCAATGATTTTTTTCTTCTCTTTTTTGTCAATTATCTCAAATGTTTTTATTTTATAGTATTGTAAAAAGCAATTCAAATTGGGGATGGCAATATGGCACATGTAAGTTTCAAATTTATGTTTATTTTCATCTTCTATACTCAATTGGTATGAAACTTGTGTAGCATCTCTGTCTTTGTGAAATAATGTTTGTGAAATAATGAGTATATTTGTCATATTTTTTAAAATAAAAAGTGAGTGAACTTTTGGAGTGAAATTCCTAACGGGATTTGAAAATTATATTTTTTAAGTTTATTTTCATGAATGTATTTTAGCAATTTTTTTTCTATTTTAGAATTGTAAAACATGTTTTGACAGGTTAACATTTAATCATATTATTATTACAGTAAATTAAAGAGATTAAATGTAAAATTTGACGGGAGAGAATAAAATAATGACTTTCAAAATTAGGAGATTAAGATTAAGATAACGATATTAAAAAAATTGAGAGATTAAGACTTGTAGAAAGATTGTTAAAAGATTTAAAATAGTCAACAAAATGTTGAGACAATAAAAATGATTTTTGTAAAAAGATAAAATTCAAAACAAAAATTTATCTAAAATTAAATATGGTTATCAGATCATATTCATGATTCAAAACAAAATTTTAAGTACCTAATATTGGCTTTATTTAGAGATTAAAAATTGAGGGATGGGAAACTTTATTAAATTTTAAGTAGAAATTTATTTAAAAATCGATCTTACATTCCAATTTAATTATATTAATTTAGGTTTTAAAGAGCTTTTGTTTTGATTTGATTATAGTGAGTGACTTATCTATTCATATTAGGTTATTGATAATGAGCCTATAAGTTCCTATAATCATCTCTTGACTAGGGATGACAACGGTGCGGGACAGGGACGGGTTTCGCTATCCCATATCCATCCTTGTAAAAAAAATTCATCTCTATATCCAAACCCAACGGGTATTAAACTTTTGTCCCATCCCTACCGGGTAACGAGTATAATCTCGTACCCATACCCATTTTCTTACTACTTTAATATTAATTTTAATTAATTTTAATAAAATAATAAAAAAATTACGGTAAAGGAAACATAATATTGTCAAATATTTAATATTAGGAGGATGGTTGTTTCTTCAATATCAAATGCTTTGAAATAAACTATAATTGTTTACATTTTAGATTATAATACCAAATAAAATTTCATGAGAACATAAATATTTATTAAATTTGCAAACATTAATGAAACCTAGTTGATAAAATTTAAATTTTTTATACACTAATAAAAGTTATAATACATTACTTTATCAAAATGACGCAAAGAACAAACAATAACCATAATAATAAAATTTTAACATAGATCTTGTATCTTTTGAACTCCAATATATGTTGGATGGTGATAAAAAAATATTCATAGCAATTACATTAAATTTTTATATTGTAGTAAATAAAAATTATGTATACAATTACAGTGAAAAAATTAAAGTATGATTGTAATGAGTTAGAAAATAAAAAATAATTAGATAAAATATATCGAAATAGTATTCTACATGATGCAAATAAACAAAAAATAAAAATATTAAAAAATTAACAAAT
>Ga0209589_1003125_pt1 | contig 29033 bp, 12 predicted proteins | sample CowpeawhiteBW_FD_187525 | JGI IMG/M metagenome (GOLD analysis project Ga0209589, IMG submission 187525) | Root nodule microbial communities of legume samples collected from California USA - Cow pea white BW (SPAdes) (version 2) | ecosystem: Host-associated > Plants > Roots > Nodule | place: USA...
TTGTTCTTTGTGTCATTTTGATCAAGTGATGTATTATAACTTTTATTAGTGTATAAAAAAGAGATTCATTAGAATTTAAAAAATTGAAGTAAACAAACATTTAAAATATATTTTAATTTGAATATTTGTTTTCCTTTTATATTTTTTTAAAATATTTTTAAGTTTTATCAACTAAGTTTCATTAATGTTTGTAGTTTGCAAATTTAATAAATGTTTTTGTTCTGATGAAATTTTATTTGGTATTCTAATCTAAAATGTAAACAATTATAATTTATTTCAAAGTATTTGATATGGAAGAAACAATCATCTTCCTAATATTGAATATTTGATAATATTATGTTTCCTTTACCGTAATTTTTATTTTCTTTTATAAAAATAATATTGAAGTAGTTAGAAAATGGGTAGTATGGGTACGAGATTATACCCGTTACCCGGTGGGGATGAGGATGAGACCAAAGTTTGATACCCGTTGGATTTGGGTATGGGAATGTTGATGAATTTTTTGTACGGGGATGTGTATGGGATAGCGAAACCCATCCCTGTCCCGCCCCGTTGCCATTCCTACATGTGAGTATGCATTATTTGTTCTCTATGTTCTCTGATTTCTTTTTCCTAATCTGTCTTTCTTTTATTTTTTATTTCACACTTTTTTTATGACTTGTTGTGGAAAAACCTTATAACCAAATATAGAACCTTAATCTCTTTAATCCAGTTAGTAATCCATCAAATTAATTTTTATTTTACTTTTTAAACACCAAAATAATATATATATATATATATATATATATATATATATATATATATATATAATAATAAAATTAAAAATTTGGGGGAGCCATGGCTCCCCTTAGTCCCAAAGAAGGTCTGCCAATGACCTCAAGAACCACAAATCATGCATGAGTGGCCAAACCAAAACAAGCATTAAACATGGAAATCAAATGCCAACATAGAAATGGAAAATCATATGGATTAGCATCAAAAAATACACAAGAATTCAGTTCATTATATCTAATCTCAACAAATAGGTTTAGCTCTCCATGGTGGAGAACCTATGTTTTACAAATTAGAGAGATAGGGAAGAGATGTAAACGAAAGAGAAGATGCAAACCCTCTCCCAAGGTTCTTAGCAGCTGCTCCATGCTCCAATTGTACCTCCCCTTCGCATCAACACCTCCAATTCGTAACCCATCTTCCTATCCAACCCCAAAAAGGAGAAAAACCACCATGAATGGAGGAGAAGACCTAAGGAGGGGTGGAAGAGCTTCCTAACACCCTTAGCAACCTCCAAGAGGCTTTCGAAGCACCTAAAAGTGTTTCTCTATCGTGCAAAATGAGGAATGGTCCAAACCCTTGTGGGAAACAATATTAAAAACCCATTTTTGACATGCAGCGATGCCACCGCTCAGCCTTGTCTCAGCAGCGCTCGACGCCAGATTTTTGCAAACTGAATGGTGCTCAGCCCCAGTTCACCACCGCTCAACCTTGGGCAATTTGACAACATTATGTATTTGAAGTACTAGGCATGATTCCAGTGGCACTCGACGTGGGTATTTGCTTCAAAATCAATCTTTTCTTGTCCAATCATGCTCCCTTGAGTTCTTGCTTGTTTTCTTCCATTACAAATGTTTCCTATTAACTTATTTAACACAATTAAAAGAGAGATTAGAGGTAAAACAAACATAAAACAACTAAAACACAAAATAATACAAAACACACTAAACTTAAGGATATAACAAGATAAAAGTTAGGACAAAGTTGATTTATTCATGACAATAAACACACAAAAAGAGATAAAAATGGACATTATCACAGGGTCCTAACAAACATCTTACGACGAATGGCGTCGCTTCCGCCTTAGATCAACATTTGTGCTCAGAAAGATTTCAAGTGGCCTTTCGAGTCGCTTTCCTAGAAAATAGGGAGCCACCTTTAGGACCATGAAGTGAGGTGGTATCTCCTCTTCCATGATCTCCCTCTCGGACGAGTGTCCTTCATCTGGCTCGGGGTTCCCCCGCCGAGGATCATGACCTTTATGGGTACCATTCTCCTGCATCTATAGCTGCAACTCCTCGTTATACCTTTATAACTACTCTTGTTGATGAAGAGACTCATCTAGGCGTCGATGTGCCTCAATGGATTCCTACCACAACCGCTTTTGCTCGACCTCAGTCACAATTTTGCGACGCTCAGCATCGACCTCTACCTAGTTTCTCTCCACTTCAGTTTACCTACGTATTGCCTCGTTCTCTAGTCTTAGATGTTTGATCTGTTGCATTACTTGATCAATGTGTGTAAGACCCACTAAATTTAAATAATTAAATAAATAATTATTTAATAAATGCGGGTAGGAGAAGCCTTTATGGCATTAAATGTTAACCTTCATGATGTGGAAAAGTACTAGCTCAAGTAGTTTAGATTACTTTGGTTGTGTAAGAGGACTTGGGTTCAAGTCCTGTGTATGCCATTTGTGTTATTTAATTTTATTATTTTTCTGATGATGTGATTGGAGCATGATAAGTAAGGATATAATCTTTGAAGTATGAATTTTATCATGAAAGACGACTTGGTTGAATTGGTTGTGCACTTGAATTGAAATTGTGTGGAGATGGGTTCAAACCTTGGCTTGGACAAGGTAATAAACTTTCTTTTTATCAATTCTAGTTTTGGTAAGAATGTGAAGGGGCAAGAGAAACCCTAGCTAGAGGAGCAGCCAAGGGTGCTGGAAAATCAAATAGAATACAAATTGAATGACAATTAAAACTAAGCTTAAGGTCATTTTCGTTTTTTTATTAATCATCATTAAAGTATCATTAAAGGGAAGAATTGAGGGAGAAAGAGAGGATCCTTGAGTCTAACAGTTTTCTTTTTATCAATTCTAGTTTTGGTAAGAATGTGAAGGGGCAAGAGAAACCCTAGCTAGAGGAGCAGCCAAGGGTGCTGGAAAATCAAATAGAATAACAAATTGAATGACAATTAAAACTAAGCTTAAGGTCATTTTCGTTTTTTTTTATTAATCACCATTAAAGTATCATTAAAGGGAAGAATTGAGGGAGAAAGAGAGGATCCTTAAGTCTAACAGTTTGAGGATAGTGAGGAGGGTTTTTATAGAGGAGAAACGTGAGTTTTGAAGCGGAAAAGGATACTGGTTTGGAGGAGAGTCAAGGGGAGTCCATTGGTGATCCTAGGAAAAAGTCTCAATTTTCAAGTCTAAGCGAGGAAACCAGGTTAGGGGAGTTCCTATTGATTGCTTGATTTTTTTTTATTGAATGAATCGTGATGTATGAGGGGTTGGGATTGCATTTTATGTAAATATCAGAGCTAAAATCGGGTTTCTGGAATTTTTCCAGAAACCGCCTGGCGAGTCGTGCGTGACCCAGTTTCTGGGTATCATCTATGAACCGCTTGGTGGCAGAGGATGAACCACCAAGCGACATGAACACTGTGACGCTGTTTTTGGCTATTTTGAATCTGTTTGGGGGTACCTGTGATATCATCGTGATGTTCATATGCTTAAATGAGAATTTGAAGAGTATAGTTGTTTTTGTATGTTATGGTTCTGCAAAATGCATGAATTCTTGAATGGATTTGGGGGTAAGGATTCCTGTTGGGGCTGGGATAAATAAGCATAAGCATTGTCAATGTTGGATGCACTGATTTTGTAGGAAAGATGATTGTATGAATAAAGCATGAACTGTATGATGTGTATTATTGGGTGTTGAATTGATAAATTGGTACATATGTGATTAAATATTTAGTGGATCAATGAACGTGGTATAATTGGGTACTAAAAGAGGTTTAAATGAGTGAAAGTCGTGAAGGATGATATGAGTTATTGGCTATATTGGGATAATTGATTTATGTGATTTAGAAAGTATATTATTTGGTAGTAATTATGAGACGAATATGGGTGAGCTGGATGAATTGAATATTTTCATATATATATTGATTGGGCAACAATATTTTTGGTTATTCCAATATATCTGCAATTCAGTTCAAATCATGGTAGCAGTAGTTATATGAATATGTGTCTGTAGATCCTAAGACATGGGGTATTCTTGATTAAATAGTTTGTGTGGGTTAGTTAGTGATGTGAAGTGTGAAGTTGAATGTGCATTATTATTGATTGGATTGTATGTTCGTAATTGAGAATGATGATAGGTGCAGTTGTACAGGTGCATATCAAAAGTATAATTGTGAGTGTATGATTTTGAGTAATGCTATAAAGTGGCTGATTTCATATACATCCATGTTGCGTAGTTTCAAACAGTGTATGCTATGTTGGTAGTTTTGGTGACTTGACAAAGATGTGTGTATATTGATAAATGATTTGATGGTATGCATAATTGGGTGTGATGTAATCTAATTATAGATTTTGACTAGATTACTATATTGGTATTATAATTTGTGCTTGGACTTGTTTGGGGTCCATCAGGACTCGTTAATGTGCCAAAAGACCAGTAGCATTACGCTACTGGTATGGCGCCTGGCGGCATGAGGCAAGCCGCCAGGCGGTAGACAATTAACTCAATGGCAGTGGGCACTGGATGAGATGGCGCCTGGCGGCAATGGGGGATTCCGCCAGGCAAAAATTGGAGCAGCAACAGTACTGGGATCTACGAGGCGCCTGGCGGTGGTGTTGGTTTCGCCAGGCGGAAGACGTGCTGTAGAGGCTCTGGAAGAAGCGTGGGGCCTGGCGGTAGGCTTGGACTCGCTAGGCGGTGACGGTGTAGTAGCACGGTCTGGGCCCAGTTTCCGCCTAGCAGCGTGTGATGCGCATCAAGCGGATTTGGTTCAGTGATGGTGCGCGAGGAAAGATTTCTACACAGCTTTAGGTGATGTTCATGATGCGAGGCTTTGGCTGGGGGTCCAATTACGAGTGTAACTCGTATTGGAGTAACACGTGACTACTCTAGGTTGTAGCCTAGTGGTTTAGGAAGTCCAGTGGAGTGTGCGAGTTGTGGCTCGTACGGCGATGTTCGAGTGATTGCCCTCTTCAGAGCATTCTAATAGAGTTTTTGGTAGTCTAGAACAGCTACAGACATCATGTTTGTTTCGGGGAGCACCACTTGGTGTCACGGTGAGATGTTGTGGCAAAGTTATTCCCACGTGTGGACTATCAGGTGGTGGCCTGTAGTCGGAGGGGCGAGTAGACACTCGTGCAGCAAAGATCGATCATTGATCTCACCTAAAGGGTATAGGAATGATAGATGTCTAATGCAGGCTTTGAAAATGTGAATCTAAGGAAAAAGGAAAGGATTTTACTAACCTGGGATATGATGTGGAAATGTTGTAATTTATTTTATGATATGTATTTGATTTATTAAATGAGCTCACCCTATCTGTGTGTGTGTGGCGATGATCATGTAACTTGTTACATGGGAGCAAATGTTGATGCAGGTGGGCATGCCGAGACATAGAGACGGAGTGGGGATCACTACGGGACAGTTTTATTAGACTTCATTATGGAATTTCTTTTGTAATTTTTATTCTAGAGAAATTGGTGTTGTAATGACTGAATATTTCGGATTTTAATCGTTACTTATGCGTTTTGTGAAGTTTGAATTTTCCCGCGTCTTGGGAAATTGCGATAATAAACGTAGTGTTTTATATATTTTATTTCTTAATTATTTTAAATACGTAATTTTTAGCTAGGACATTACAATGTGGGTGTGTTGTCGTCGCTACTCCCTGTGGTCTTTATCGTGTCATCCTATCAATAACTCGTTAGTGGTGCCAACTTCACATTTGACTGGAACCTACAATGGATGCCAATGTTCCGGTCTCAAGATTAGGGTTTCAACTTAAAAGCAGAACAAGTCTACTTCCTTTCTTAATCACGAGTTGTCAATCCTCTCTTTCTTTTTCTCCCCGAAAAAGACCCCTTCTTTGGGAATTCCCTGTTGATTATAAAGTGCCAATTATCTCCCTTTATCCATTTATCTCGGGCAAAGTCCTAGCTTTTGTTCCACCTAGATCAGAACAAGGATGACTGGCCTATTTCTCTACGAAGTTGGCGTAGTATTCTAAAAAAAAACCCTACCTGCCTGCTAGGTTTTCTAAATGTGCTCATCCTTTTAGCAAGGATTTAATTTGGTCACTAATCGAATCGTATCCGACTTACGTTGTGAGCCAAGCTAACTTTAGGAAGGCTTAGTTAGGTCACTGCCATGATTATGTTTATGCTAAGTTGGATCTGACCCAACCCATTTGGTTATATGAGATACTTCAAACAACTATTGATCGAAATCTTGTGTGAGCTTATGGATAGTCCAAAAATTTATAAAATTTAAATTTTAAATTGCGTTGCAAATTTTTTACATTTTGGAAATCATGTTTTGGAAATTTTGATCCAAAAATTGATTTTAAAATACTTTTCCAAAAATTTCAGAAAACTTGTTTCGGAAGGTTTTTGGAATATCTAATTTAAAAGTATTTTTTCGAAGTTAAATTGGTCATTTTTGAAATCTGAGAGTTGGGCGAAAAAGTTGTGGGGTGCAGGAAGTAAAAGCCATTATATTGTTATTGAATCCAAGCTTACATTATTTTTCACATTAAATTAACAGTAACCATGGAGAACCAACTTCCCATGAAACCTAGTTTATTGAGATGTTTATGCGTATGGAATTACATATATATTAAAATATAAAATAGCAGCCAAACGTGTGAAATGTCCTAAAATTTTATTTTATATTGACTACTAAATACTTTACCAGAGACTTGACTCAAACGTCCGTTTACCAGTTAGTTAGGAACAAATAACGAAGAAAATGCCAAGTTTTTTTATTCTATACTTGAGAAAAAGGAGCAGGAAAGAAAATTCACGAAGATTGTAAAAAGGAAAAATTCCTAATTTTGGGAAAAAAAAAAGCAGCAGTGGGTCTCTTTTTCTAACCTTACCGTCCATTTTCCTTTCACACATCCCAAAATACATCCACGTTTCAAAAGCTAAAGCAATAATATTCTATGAGTTTTCCATTTATAAAGCACCTTTGACGAGGCATTCATCACCATCATCAATGGCTTCCATGAGCTCTCTGAAAATGATTTCTTCCCTCAAACTCCCCCATTCAACTTCTCTCTCTCCTCTTCAAACCCAAAACAAACTAGATTCCACTAGTCTCTTTCACTCCTTCCCAACCAAAACCTTAAAATTCTCACCTACTCTTGTCTCCACCTCTAGAAGAAGTACCAACCACACATCAACCACTGCATTCTTCTTCAATAACCAAAAGCAGCATCAAGATTCTCAAAAGCCAGGTAAGTGCTTTTCCAATCCCTTCCAAAAAGCACTAGTTTCCTCTTAGCAACAACCTCTTTGAGTAGCATTAAAGAAATTTGTTGGTTTATGTAGAGAAAGTTCAAGAACTGTTTGTGTATGAGATCAATGAAAGGGACAGAGGAAGCCCTGCATTTCTGAAGCTAAGCCAGAAGGAAGTGAACTCTCTAGGAGATTTAGTGCCTTTCAGCAACAAATTATACTCTGGAAACTTGGAAAAGAGATTAGGGATAACCGCAGGGTTATGTGTGCTGATACAGCATGTTCCTGAGAAAAAGGGTGACAGATATGAAGCCATTTACAGCTTCTACTTCGGAGACTATGGCCATATATCAGTTCAAGGAGCTTATCTCACATACCAAGACACATACCTTGCTGTCACAGGAGGCTCTGGAATCTTTGAAGGTGTTTCTGGACAAGTCAAACTTCAACAACTTGTGTTCCCTTTCAAGTTGTTCTACACTTTCTACTTGAAGGGTATTCCTGATTTGCCTGATGAACTCCTTGGGAACCCTGTTCAACCTTCACCAACCGTTGAACCATCTCCAGCTGCTAAGGCTGCTCAGCCTCACGCCTGCATAACAAACTTCACCAATTGATGATGTTCTTTCACAAAGTTTTCATTTTGATTTGGTCCCAGAATAAAGTCTTGCTCTTCAATATTTACAACATCATTGAATCCTCTTTTGCTTATGTTGGACTAGATTTAGCAGATGTACTAGGTTAAACATCGTTGGAGTTTCGTTGGTGCTCTTAACTGGGGGAGGCTATTCTTGAAACAAAGTTCGATCATGAGTTTAAATTTGAAACCTTTCTCTTTCTGCATATGTAAGGATATTATGTTTTGACAGCTATTATGTTTAGTTTTATTTATCTGAACTTGGCAAGACTACAAAGAAGCATACTATATACTATAGGAAATACTCATCAGTAAAAAAATCACTTTTTATGTCGATTTTTATGGCAATACTATTTGAACAGAACATTAATCGGTATTTGAAGCCTGTTTGTCATTAAATTAATGAAAGGTTTGATCGATCTCGATGTGGCCCTTGTGGGATGAAATTATTCGGACTTAAAATATCTGCACTCTTTGATTGAAAGTAATTACAGCAAAAGCTAGAAAAATGCTAATGAAGTGAAGAAACGTGGTAGGCCACACTTTTAGATGTGCAGTGACATGTGGGTTGTGGCTGTGAAGAACAACTTCGATGAAAGGAGAAAGGAAAATGACATTGAAGATGACGACAGATAATAATAACTGAGTTGCATAATGGCTGCTAGATTTACACATCGTGCATAGTTGACTATTTTATGTGGAGAATTTAATCATACTATTAATTTTATTTAAATGGGATCCAATGTAGGTGGTCTACAAATCTTTAATTATATTTAAGACTGGACAAGTGGTTCATATTATCATCTATATTAATTGGAATCTCCTTTGTCCTTTGTCGTGTGTTTGGTAGAATAGTGAGAGTAAATATTGAAATGATAATAACAAATAGGTTTATTTTTGTAAAATAGGGATAAAAAAGATCGAGTTAATCTTATTGATAATTTTTTTATTCTATTTTACATCCATTTTTCCTATTTGTTTCTATTATTCTCTTGTTTTATTTTCTGTTTGTTTTCGACTAAAGAAAACTATAAGCTTTTCGTGTAAGTTTGAGTTATTCTTATTGTTTTGTTTTTTTCGAAAGCTTCTTCGTGAACTTCTTCCGTTTGAAGTCGTTTTCCTTTTTTAACTTAAAAAGACATATAAGTTTGAAATCAATTTTCTCAAGCAATTTGCCCTTCCTAATAAAGATTGCATTTACTTTCTATTTCGAGACGAGACGTTGAAGTCTTGATTATTGCCTTTGTTTTATTTTTATTGACCTCAATTCCTATTATATGAACAATTAATTATAAAATGCGGCAAATCCTAAAAACACCTTTTAAAGTATTCATTTATAATTCATGATTTCTCATTCTTCAAAGGTTAATTCATGTTTTCTCATTCCTTATAGTTAAATAAACAAAGAAAAAAAAAAGTATGCCACCTAAGGGTATTGCTTCCTTCTCTCAGTACCAATTTTCAAAGCACACTGCTACAAATTTCGTGTCGAGTCATTTCTAACTACACCTGCAATTTGAACAGTTGCCACCTAAGGGCATTGCTTCCTGCACCCCCATCAATTTCTTCCTGCATTACATATTTTTTTAATTTCATTCCTACCCTTTTGAGCTTTATTTGAAGTTATCTGCTTCGTGAAGACTTTTGTTAAAATTGTTATGGCTATTACCTTTCAACCAAGAGAGGTTGAATTGGTTATATCTAAATTTGACTCCTTTTAATTTTTAAAGTTGTTTACAAATATATTCTTCTAATCAATTAACAAAAATTGTATGAGATGTCTTAACAAGATCCAACCAGTTACAAAGAAGATAAAGAAAGAAATTTAAAGCAAGAAAAAGAACAAAACACAAATTTTATGCTAGTTCAATTGAGAAGAATCAACATCCAGTTTCTTTCTAACAACTTATCTACAAGTTTCACAAAGATCTATAGTTTCAAAATTACAAGTGCACCTAAGCGATCCTAAAACCAAGATTTAGACAAATTCTTAAAGAAACACTTTAAGAACCACAAGTCTAGGTGATGTGGCACACAGTCACCACAGACTACATCTTAGTGGGTGATTTATAACACAAACAAAAGATGAAAAAGATATTACCTGAGGTGTAAATTTTACAAATCAGACCTACACCAAGCCAAAAGCCATTGAAACAAGTCAATCTTGATTAAGTCTAAATGAACACGTGAATTTCAGTTGATTTTTCTTTGAAGAAGTCTTTAATCTCTCTCTCTCTCTCTCTCTCTCTCTCTCTCTCTCTTATGATTTTAATTTGAAAAACTTGCTTTTGCAATGTGAAAAAAGAATAAGTTTTAAAGAGAAATGTTTTTTTCTGAGTATTTTAATCGACTACATAAGTTCTTTAATCGATTAAAATTTTTCATATGTGAATTTTTGAAAACAAGAGCTTGTTGCTTTAATAGATTATATTAGTGATCTAATCGATTAATAGCATTCATCTCAAACCCAATAGCTAAGGAAATCAATTAATTGATTATGTTAGCGATTTAATCGATTAACACAAATGAAATCAATTTTTTCAAAAGTCACTAGTTTAATCGATTATATTACGTTCTTAATCGATTAATGATTATGAAAATAATGTTTCTTTCCCATATTTGACCTAATTGATTATGTAATAAATTATTATGACAATTTTTAGAGTTATACACTTGAAAAATGAAATATTACATGTCACAACTTCCCTTAATCGATTATCTTGTAATTAAATTGATTTTAAGGACATTTTAGCTTGGCTTACAACATATCTAGACTCAATTACAACTAATATAAATACATGACCTTACACTAACTATCACATACTTGTACCAATTTACTTTGGACATTATAAAAAAACTTTGAGTGTTTATGTCATTTGGGCAAAAACTTTCCCATGTGCAACTTACATGTTTTGCTGTGTATGTCTCCAGAAATTTCGGTGAATGTTTATTGAGTAGTTGGTGAGGTCTTGAGGAGGTGATGACGATTTGCACAAATAAGGCATGTTGTGAGATATTGAAAAATAATACGGTTGTCATTTTTGTGGTGCAATCTTGGTTGCCGGAAACAAGAACAAGCTTTCGAAAAACATGATCCAAAATAAGAGTAAGATGGTTAAATTGGTTTATGGGTTACTGTTTCTGAAGTTATTGTATATTGTTCCTAAAAATTGATTCCATAATAGTTGAGTTGATTATACTTCAAAAAAAGAAAATTTCAGAATAGGTCTTGGGTGTACCAGAAAGATGATCCTGGTACCTTTTGGAAAGTTGTTTCTAGTGATGTAATTTGAATTTTTAATTTCGGTATATGATTTAAGGCATCTCCCTATTTCGGATTTTACATTCCAGTGGCTTTCTCAATGACACAATACAGGCTTACCTACAATGCAGTCCCAAGCTTCCCCTACAATACTTCAAATGTGTTCACAAATATGAGAGAGGTACAATGCCATGTGTTGAATGCAAAACAACAACACGCACCACCACTGAAGCCAAAAGTAGAATGCATATAAGGAAGAACCTCCACAACGAAATAGTGAAGAAAAAGGTCGGTGAAAATTTAAGGTTAAAGTAAATAACCCATATGATTACTATTGAAACTTCACATCTATGATGAGTGCAGGAAACAATACCCTATAGGTTATTGGTTTTGCATCAATAACGTACAAAAAAAATTATAGGTAATGATGTACAAAACATTTTATAGATAATTATGTCAGAAGAAAATTGCATAGGTAATGTACAAAGCAAGTTTGTGAGTAATTACATACCTTCCAATATTTGTTTTCTACTTTTCACTAATAATTAAATTATTGACAAAAAAATTTATTGGTCAACAGAATTATCGACGGATTTTACCGAAGAATTTTAGAATTTTAATTACTAACAAAATAATCTATTGGTAAAATTGATGAGTAATTTAAAAATTTTATTACTGACAAATATTTCTATTGATTTGAAGAAAAAATGTGAAATATGTGCTCAATCAAAGAAGTTATTAAAGCCTTTTTATACATGCATGAAAAACGAAACTAATTCACTTGAATTGGTTCATAGTAATGTGATAATAGTCATGTTTAAACACATGGTGATAAAAATTATTTTATTACTTTCATTGATGGGTTCAATAAATATTGTTATGTGTATTTAATAAATAACAAAAATGAATTTTTTGACAAATTCAAAATATATGTAAATCTGAGGTTGAAAATCAATTAGAAAGGTAAAGAAATTTAAGATTCTTCATTTTCATAAAGGTGGTTAATATATGTCTTTAGAAATGAGTTATTTTTGTGAAACTATGATGGTATTATTCATGAAGTAACGTCTCCATATAGTCCCCAATCTAAAGTGTAGTAGAAAGAAAAAGTATAACTTTGATTGATATGGTGAATGTCATGCTTAAAATTACTACTTTGCCTAAAAATATATGGGGTGATGCTTTATATATATATAAATATATATATATATATATATATATATATATATATATATATATATATTGCCATATTCTCAATAGAACTTTTTATAAAGACTATGATAAAATTGTTAATGAATTAAGGAAGAAAAACACCATATTTAAAATATTTTAAAGTGTGGGAGTATCTTGCAAATGTTAATATACCTCTTAATGAGAAAAGAAAAATAAGAACTAAAACAGAAGATTATAAAATAAGTGAAATTTCCAACAATTCTATTATGGAATCTATCATTGCCATTTTCTTTAAAAACATATTTTCTTTGAAGGATAAATTGACTAAAACTATATCTTATACCACCAGTGCAGTAAAGGATTTTGGTCACGGTTATTTTGGCCATGTGGCTTTAGTTCTGCACTTGAGACATATCAGGACGAGGTAAAAAACGTAGTCTTTTTGCCTCGATTGAAAACCAAGGCAAAAATGTCCAAATTATGCTTCAGTTTTGTAAAGTTGATGCATAATATCCTTTAAAATTAAAAAAAAAAATTAAAGGACCTATTACCTCAGTCATAGCGAGAACTAAAATAGTAAAGGATCTACCGCCTCGGTTATAAGAACAACCAAGCCAAAATAGTAATAAAAAGTATTAAATTTGAAAGGCTATTAGCTCTTGGTTATGGCCATAACTAAGGCAGAATACCCACTTTATGTTTCGATTTTGGTCACAACTGAGGCATAAAGTGGACATTTCTTTTTTAAAATACAATTTCTAATTATGTTACTTCCTATAATTAAATATGTAAATAGATTACTAATAATTGAGAAAGCCAACCAAAAACAGAATATAGTCTTCAAAACAAAATGAGATAAAATATTTAATGTACTATTAAATACAAGATCTTATCCTTACAACAAAAGATACTAAATACTATTTGTAAATTTGTATAATGTACTTTGCATAAGCTATTCTTAAATATTTAATGGACTTGGCAGGGATTGGTGTAGTAGTGTCAAATTTCTGCACACAAGACAATAATTTCAATTAGTATATAAACCAGGAAAAAATTACTGATAAGCATTTGATATAGTAAAATTATTACCGTTTCCTAACTACTTGTTTTACGAGCATAAACAATGGTTGACATCCATTGCATTACATAATAATTGCACTTATCTAGTTTGTTTATTACACCACAATGAAACATTTATAAATAATTGAAGAAGAATATAAATTGAACAATTATAATATAGACCAATATACCAAACCTGGAAGGCCAACTATACCAAGCCTTTTTTAAATATTCAAGATTGAATACATTTAAATTATTAGTATTGTCTCATTTTAAATTATATTTTAGGAAATACATATTCTTTCAAAATAAAAAAGAAACTTGGAGACAGTAAATAATTCTCTAATTCAATCCCAAAATAAAAACGCAAAAAAAAATACCACACAATGCGTGGACGGACATCAAAGAGGGTGGTGCAACAACGGTCAATGGTGCAACAACGGTCAATGGTGCAACGACAAAGAACAATGGCAATCTATCTTTGATTTGAGGATTTTTAACCTAGAAGACCATTATCCCTTGATTCAATGTAAAACTGAAGCATAAACCCCTATTATGCCTCAATTCAATGAAAAAACCGAAGCATAAACCCTCATTCTGTCTAGGTTCAACAACAACTGAGGCCATAATGTGCAAAAAAATAATTAAAAAATTTTAATTTTCTAAATTGAACCAACTTATCTGCCTCGGATACATACAAAACTAAAGTAGAAAGCCTTTTATGCTTCGGTTCTGTGAGAAATGAAGCAAAATCTTCTTCGTTCAAATTAAAAAATTCAAAGTAGTGAGAATTTCAAAAATTTTGACAAGCATTAAGCATCGGGTGCTTTGGAACCTAGGCATAAAACCTTTTATGCCTCGAGTATTATGACAACTGAAGCATAAAAGTTTGCTTAAATATCAAAATTGCTACTGTGTTTTGATATGCTTCATTTCCACTAAAACTAAGGCATAATGGTCGATTTAGAAAGCCAAAAATGAACTAGTGTATCTCTAATATTGATTTGCCTTCAAGTGATATATTGTTATTTCTACTATTCTAATTATGTTTTTGCTTTTAGTGATAGTGCTAATAAAAATGTTCAAAATGAACTTAGGAGGAATAGAAGGAAAGGTAAAGGCTAATGATTTTGGTCCCGACTTTTATTCTTTTTTGCTTGAGGATGATCCTAAACCTTATGGTGAAGAAATGGGTCAATTGATGTTTGTTTTTGTAAACTTAGAAGGAGTAAAATGATTTCTCTTTTAAAAAAATAAAACTTGGTTTTTAACTAATCTTCATCTTGGTTGTAAAAGTATTGTTGGATGAAAATGAATTTTTAGGAAAGAAATTAAGGACCAATGGGTCTATAGAAAAATTTAACGCTAGACCTTTTGTTATTTGCTACCAAGAAGTAGAAAACGTAGATTTCCTTAATACATATTCACATATTTAAAAAGTTATTGGTATTAGAGGTTTAATTGCTCTTGCATGTATTTTTATTTTAGAAATGATGATTTAGGGGAGAAAATATATATTAATCAACTTGAGGGCTTTATAGAGATAGGAAAAGAAAATAAATTTTGTAAACTTGTTAAGTCTTTCTATAGTATAAAACAAGCATCAATGCAACATATCAATGCCATTTTATGCTTATATGTATATGAAATATTAATATTTGGTAGCAACATATCAATATTTGTTGTCTTGTAACTTTGATAAGAAAGACTTAATCCATTAGATATTATTTTGGGTATTAAACTTATAAATAAAGATAATGACATTATTTTATCTCAATCTCATTATGTAGAGAAACATTTGAAAGAATTCAATTATTTTTTATGTGAAACCAGATTTAATACTTTGTGACTCATCTATTAAATTAAAGAAAATTTCAGGTGAAGTAATTTCTTCTCATAAATATTCTCAAATTAATAGTTCCTTATTACAATTGACAAATTTTTCTAAACTTGGTATTGCATATGAAGTTGGTAGATTGGAAAAGTATGCACATAATTCTCATTGGATGCATTAGAAGAGGTGTTTAAATGTTTGAAAGGAATCATCAATTACACAATTCATTATACAAGCTTTTTGGGTATTATTGAAGGATATAGTGATGCAAATTGGATTTATGATTCTGGTAACTCAATCTACTATTGGTTATGTTTTTACTTTGGGTGGAGGTACATTATCACAAAATATACTAAACAAGCTATTATTTCACAATCTACCATGGAAGCAAATATTATTTCTTTAAATATTGGTACCGTGGAGTCAAAATTTATATATGATATACCATGATTAAATAAGGCTATACCTCTTATTTCAATGTGTTGTAATAGTGAAATTGATATACCTAAAGTTTCTAGCAAATATTTTAATGAAAAAGGAAGGCATATGATAATGAGACCCAAATCTATTATAAACTTAAATACTCATGGTATTATTTCTCTTGACCTTGTCAAATAAAACAAAAAATATTGTGGATCCTTTTTCCAAAGGGTTGATGCGTCATCAAGTAATCACTAACATAAAAATATTGATCCACATAAAAAAATTTACGTATGAAATGTAAGCAACAGATATAAAGAAAATGTGTAGTGACATTTTTGTTAATAAATGAACAATATTTATGTTTGACCTATAAATAATAGATATAAAATAGGATTTTTACGTTTGACCCTTATAGGTCATATGTAAATTACGTATTTTGCCTACACATCAAATGTAAATTTACATATAACCTATAAAGGGCACATGTAAAAACTCTCTTTAACATTTGCCCCTTACTGCTTAGATTTAAATTTCTTTAAGAAAATATACAACGCCTATTTCTCCCTCACTTTTCTCCTTGCGCGAAGTTTTCCCTGATACGATGCTATCTAGAAAAGACTACAATCATTTCTGACTTTGAATTTCTTCTGCAATATAAATAAGAAATACAGATAAAGAACACGAAAATAAACAAGAATGGTGTACGCCACAATCTAGCAAATTGATAAGAAAAAGAATATTCGTTACAAAGAGATAATTCTTTGATAAAAAACGATAATAGAGACGCCATAATCAATAAGATTAGTAAGTTAAGGAAGATTCGTCATAAAGATGACAATCTTTGATAAGAACCTAAGGCCTAAGCCAAGAACAAAGAGAATCCTCTCTTTAATGAAATAAAATTCAATATATGACAATAAAAGTGTTTACATCAGCTTTTGGTACCCTATATATAAATATATAAGTTTAAAGAACCTAGAAACCCTAAAAGAAAGCTCAAATACATTGACTCAAAAACTAATTGAAATTCAAAAACAAAGTAAAAATAGAAAACAAATTGAACTCGTGATAAAGCCTTTTTGTCACCTAAAAGACTTAGTCAAATCCAATTTCCACTTAAAAATGCAATATAGGGAGAACCCTAGGAATCAATCCGTGGACATCGCTAAAGTCAAATGCAATGTTTGTACTTGAATTGCGATGGGGAAATTTATTCAAAACCAACACTTAAAAATAGAAAACTCAAAATCACCAAATGCATAAAATGCTATGAACTATGCATGAATGCATGGCATGTAATGCACAAAAGGGTAGGGAATGATGAATTTGTAGTAAAAGTAGTAAAAAAATGATGAGAACATAATTGGTAAATTCCTGAGGCGTGTTGAAAACATTTCCCTTCAAGATTTATCCGCAGTGTATGCGCAAATCTTTCAGCATACAACAGGAACTTCTCAGAATTTCCAAAGATATATAAAGAAGAAAAGAGAAAATTCTGGGTTTCACATAGGATGTAATGCATCAGAGCTGGTATAGCAAGCTATATGAACCAGTCTTAGATTGGGAAACTTAACACACAGTGTAGTTGGTATAATAAGCAATATGAACCAAAGACACTTGGTGTGTGTTAGCGGTTTATCAATCACAATACACCCCCACAATTCTTGTTGTTATCGCTGTGTTGTGCTTACTAGGCCATGTGCGTGCCCGGTATTCATGAGTGCTCTAGAGATTATGCCAAGACCTCATACAAGCGGACCCAATTGACACTCATATAGGTGATTTCATCAAGTGTATGCTACAAATCATACACCACCCGTAAGGGATATGAAAATCATTAAAACTTTGTTTAAGCTAAAATTCTTACACCTTATAGAATTTTAATTACAAAGTTTAACCTCTTAATGATGCAATTTTAGCACTTTCACACGCACCATAGAAATGAACATAATTGATTAATTTAAAATCAATTTAGTGCTATCAGAACTAACAAGTGACTTGTTTTTACCCATATGAACCTTATTCATGGGATCTCCAATCACAAAGGTTGGGTTACCATCACTTGTTTGTTTCAAGTGGCTTAAGTCTCATTCCCCTCGATGTTTCTATATTTCTTCTCAGTGGTTTTGTTAGAGGATTCACAAAATTTCGTTATGACTTCACCCAATCAATGGAAATTATTCCACTCTTTAGTAGCTACTGTCGATTGACAATCATAAAATATTTTCATTCCTAGTGGAATGTTAGCTAAGAAGTTCATCAATACTCAACTTCACTATCAGCCATTTCAAGAAGAACATACTCATATTTCATTTTTGATCTAACAAATTGTTTGCCTGGCTGATCTCTATGAAATCACACTACCTCCAAGTGTGAATCTATTACCACTAATGGATTTGTCTCATCTAAATCAGAGATCCAGTAGTTAACATCATTAACATCACTATACTTTCCTAATACAATGGAAAATCCACTATATTCAGTGACCTAATTCATTGAATCTCTTAAGTATCTCATAAGTGCATCTCAATATTCCTACTTGAAATATTAAGTGTATATTCTCAGTCTACCTACTGCATAATGAATATATGGTCTAAAAAGACTCGAAAGAGTCATCAAATGTAGTAAGCTCCCAATTATCTGAACATACTAAGATTGAGAAAATAATTCTCCTCTATTTTCTTTAGTTTATAGAAGTAGGATCATAAAGGGTACTCACTCATTTATAATTTCTAAACTTCTTAAAAGGTTTCTCAAGAAAATTTTGGGATAGTAATACTATCACTCTTCCTTATGATTCTAACTTTTAAATTCACATTGGCTCCACCTATAACCAACTTATATTTGAAAGTTAGATTCTAGAAATAACTTAATTCTAGAAGGTATCTCATTGCATAACATGTCATCCACATATATAATGACATATTTTCAATTTTTCATATTTATGATACTATTAAATATCATTAGGTGAAAAGCCATACCAAATAATTATTTTATTTTCCAAATAATTATTTCATTTTCCTTTGAAAAAAAATTCCTTCGGCAATATTTAAGATTGGTAAATGAGTAAGTACCTGGTTGTGCATCTCTCATTTGTCGGTGTATACGAATAAATATCTACTTTAACATTCAACCAAACCCTTATAGGGTTTCACTTTCGCAACTTCTCCTTGCCTCCGCATGTCCAACCACCGTGCCTCTCACATTTGGCCAGGTGTGCCGCCGATGACGCCAACATCAGAGGCGCCGCCAATCTCCGCTTTTATCCACACCCTATGTTCTTCCTCTCGCGCATAGCAAAACAACGCCACAACCACCACGACATTAGCCATGTGGCTGCATCAAACCACCACCATCATATAACATACAAACAACACCTCGACGACGAACCAATGACGACCCTAGTTGCAATAGATCATGAGTTCCTCCAGGACGTGCAACCAACCATCTTCGTCATCCACCATTTGTTGTTAACACCAACAACCATTAGAGCATTCGTTGACGAGGCCGTCAGACACGTTGTCGTTGCAGTGTCACTCATCATTGACGCGCCAGCCATTGCAGAACATATCCCCCTGATCACTACCACCTACTTTGCCGAAGCACTCGTAAGGTGGATTTATCTCGTTTTCCTCTTTGCCGCCAACCCTCATCGGAGTGGATTTCATCGCAGTCACTTGATTGTTCGCCCTTCGCCATTGCCATGGGTTGCCGCTGCTATATCAGGCAAAGGTTATCGCGTATATCTTTGGTGGCATTTCGAGCAATTTAAAATGATTTATGTTTTTCCATTTTGGGTTTTGTATCTAAGGAGCCTAAGTTTGGTGTTTATGGTTGCTTAGGAAGACAATTAATTTTGAAAATTTGAAAGTTAGAACATGACATAGAGGAAGGTTAAATCCTTAAGATTGTAGTAAAAATAGTAAAAAAATGATGAGAACATAAATTGATAAATTCCTAAGACGTGTTGAAAACACTGCCCTTAAGGATTTATTCGTAATGTATGTGCAAATCCTCCAGGATACAACAAAAATTTCTTGGAATTTTTGAGGATCTCAGAAACTAGCAAGGATAGAGTAAGTATAACCATGATATAAGAGAATATAGAAAAGAAAGAAGATGAGAAAATTTTGTATTTTGGAAGATGACTTAAGCACCTATTTATAGGTGATGAATGGATTTAAAAAATCCATGCTTTGTAACTGAAGCCTGGTGTGGAAAATAATATCCCATAAAATGTGGATGTGTGATCAACTTGTGGAGGAGATCTCGCTGCAATGGCATGCACCATCCTAAAAAGGTGGGAGGCTTGCTAACGTTGCAACAACTTTAATGCTATTATTTTTGCAATAAAATTATAAATATATAATGCATAAAATGGTAGGGAATGATGAATTAACTAATCCTAAGTGCTCAAAACATGTTTAATGATCAAAACTAGGCTAATACAATGGTTAAATTGGTCCAAATTCATCAAACGCAAAATAGTCCCAAAATCAAGAATATGTTCATGAACAAAGTGCAAGGTATCCTCGGATTAGGCTCTTTTATGATATAATTGAAAATGTAATAGATGCATAATGATTATAAATTATCTCAATTGAATCTAGAAACTGGAATTACTCGATTTGGTGCACCACACACAAAGTTACCAATTTCATGAACCCTAATTCCCGAATTAGAACAGAAACGTGATTTCGATCAATTCGACTAATTCGTGCAATGAAAATGCAATTAAATGTGCAAATAGCTTCGTAATGATGAAGGGAATGAAACCCCCAAATCTATTTACACCAATAATCACCAAAATCACATAACCACAAAATTATGCTAAAACGAAAACGGGAAGTGAAGTGCGAGTCGAACTTGATGATTTATGGATGGAATCATAAAATTTGATGCTAATAGTTTGTGGAACATAAAAAGGAGCTAAACAAAATCACGGGTTGAATCAAAATACGAAAACGATGCTAAATTCGAATGGAACAATAACATAGGCCTTTAACAATATGAAACTATGCAGAAAAATGCGAATTGATGAAATGGTGATGGAAATGGGTGTGTGATGGTTCAAATGGCTTGGAACTCATCCCAGGAGTGTGAACGAATTTATGGAGCATCATAAGCTTTACAGATATATGGTCTAATAATTCTTTGACCCTTGATCTTGTCATAGGTCCTTTGAAATGCAAAGTTTTCCTCTCAATTTCTTCTTATGTTGGATCCATGGATAACCCTTTATCATTCTCTCAACTCTGACATTGATTTTTTGCACATTAGAGCTTCCATTGGTGACCAAAAGTTACATTTTTTGCATTTCTTGTGTGCATTCATTGAGAAACATCTTTTCTTCCCATTATTTTTCTACATTGAGGTAGTTTCCTACACTTCTCGTTAGTCTTTACACACATGACTATTTTTGGGGAACTTAGATATAACTACGCTTGAATGTCCCTCTTGTTTGTATTCAATGTGATTTTTATGATTTTCAGTTTAGACTTTGTTAATCTTTGTGGCACTATGAATAAGAGAAGATTAAAATAGGTAGCAAAGTATATAAGTCATCCAGTGGTAAAGCTGAAAAGAGCAATGCACAAGATTTTTATACTAGTTCGTTCAAACCTGAGCTACATTCAGTTAGTCAAGCCAACCCGAACCTGACTTTGCACTATTTCACAAGATTTACAAAGTTTACAACATTACATTATCAAAATATGCAAAAACACCATATAATGACTCTTGAATCACACAAGAATCACACCAGCACAACAAGACACCTTTTACAGACCTGGAAAATGACCAAGCACAACCTAAAAGCTTGAGAAAGACCACACATCAATGGTAGCACAACCTTGCCTACCAAAACTACCTTCTCCAAGCTTCAAACACCAAGAAAAATGCTCCAAGATCAATCTTCAACAACTGCACACTATATGATCACGAAAGAGAGAGAGTTCCACAAATTCTAGAAAGTTTTTGTGCACAAAAGTGGCCTCCACACCTCTCTTTTGAAAAATACAACTTTTATAGTCAAATTGTTACGAAATTCAATAGGTTGATTTTCATATCATTTGGTTAATTTCACTTAACTTAAGTGAAATCAGTCGATTACAAAATAAATCAACTGATTGAAAATGTACTAGTTAAGACTAATGCAACAAACCTTTTAATTTGTTAAAAGTCCATTCAATATATTAAAAGACACCATTTAACCTATTGAAAAACATTTCAACAAATTAAAAGACACACCTAAGACCCTATACATCTAATTAATGCAAAATGGTCTACAACATGAATTACAATCTTCAAGCTTGTTTTCCCCATGATTAATCCAGATAGAGAGCACGCATACAAGGCTTGATCGACACGTGAAACATCAAATCTCCACATCTTCATCAATGTAAGCATGGTTCCAACATGTTTCAAGCCAATGGCTTCATGTACCTTCATCAAATCTTCAAGCACCAAATCATCCAGACTATTTGTGCCAACAATCATAATCTTCTACATGAAATTCAAGGAAAATATAGGACATCGCAAACCATGAAAATAAAGATTTTTGTAGGGGATGCATCAATTATAGGGGCCATCAACTGCTTGAAATTTATAAGCTTTCAATGCAAAACTAGTGGAGTAAGTTCAATTTTTCAAATTCATTTGATGCTACAAATGAGTACCATTCATAAGAACTATAAAACATTTACATATGTTATCCCACCAACAGACGTAAATTTATGTTTGATATAACATCAACCAACAGACATAAATTTACATTTGTTATATTAAAATACATTTTATGTCTCTCACAATTCTGTCAAACATATACTAGATGTAAAAGACTAACAGACATAAAAAGCCTTCTTTGTGGCAGTGATTTAATTCGTCAAGGGAAATGAGAATAAAGACCATAAATTAGTTGTAACATTGGACACACATATTCACATGAATGGCGATCCTATGGAATGGAGTTCAATGTGTAATAACAAAGTTGTTGTTAAGTAAAGTACACAAACTGATTTGTATAAATCCTATTTCCCATTCCTATAGCAAGGCGCACTCAACATGAGAGTTAGAAAAGGATATGAGAAAAGTTTGTCTTTATCTCTTTCCTTGTAAGTGAATTTTATAGGATATTTTTTTTTCTTATTTGGCGGAATATAAAGACCTAGAAAATACCTAATACTAGAAGTAAACTTTTTAAATGGAACTCGATTATTTTATTATTACAATTTTGAACTATAAATAGAAAAATAAGTTAATCAAGCTATCATCTCTTTCTCCTCCTTTTTACTCCTCTTGACAGAAATATTGTTTGAATATTAGAGTGCACCATATGAGTCTTGACATAGAGTAATAAAACCTTAGCCGATCAAAATTTATTTTTGAGTAAGTTGATTTCTACTCCTTCTCACGAGTCAAATTTTAGTATGTTGGCATGTGTGCTCTAGATGGTTTTGCATGTGGCTCAAGGGGACTCAAAATGAAATTTTGTTTGTCTAGGATTGTTATAGTATGTTCAGATTGTTGATATGAGTTTTCTATGTACAAATAAAGCATCTTAAGAGTTAAAGTTGTTGAAACTTGGTGAGTTTAAAGTTCAAGTCAAGGTAAGGGAAGTTTGATGCTCCAATGCAATCAATTTTCCAACAAGTATAATAGGTAGTTTGTAGTACAACAAGTGTTGTCGTATTCATAGGGATTTGGTAGAATACACAATTTTTAAACTGGTTTGATAAAATAGTGTTTTGATTATGCAAGAAGTATGGAAAACAAAATTAATATATAACAATACTTCTTTCGTATAGCAAAGACGTGTTAAAACAATGTTAAGTAAAAATATTGGTTTCAATAGGATAAAGATGTGTTGAGGTCAAATTTACCACTTTGTCCCTCTTTTGTACTAAGTCAATTATTATTCACAAAGATGTAATTGAGTATGTTTGGGAGTACTCTTCAGTGTAACTTTAGGATCATTTCTAACATCTAGAACCTCAGATTGTCAAACTTCAGTATGAATCAATCACTTAACCAGCTAGAGCCTTAGATTCATTCCTAACTAGCATCTAAAAGCATGAGGAGAATCAGTTGAACCACATAATGGAACCAGTTCCCACTCAATCTCAAGCCAATGAAATACGATGTGTATGTGTTGTATTTGTGTATGTGAGGAGAATCAATTGGACCACAACTTGGAAGCAGTTCTCACTCAATCTCAAACTAGTGAATGTGATGTGTTTTGACTCCAAGTAAAAATACGATGTATGTTGACTCCAAGTAAAAATACGATGCGGGCTAACATTTGAGTCTATTGACTCGTTGAAACCCAACCTGCATAACCCGTAGTCTGTGTGGACCTAGAACGGGATTGAGCCTATTTTTCACTTGTCTTAAATCTTTCTATTTCTATGTAAAATGTAACATCCCTAAGGAATATTACTGATATTAAATAAATAAAATACAAAATACAATAATTGTCGCATTTATTATAAACTATTTCCCAAAACATGGAAAATTTAAAACTTTAATATATAAAGCCATAAAACCAAGAGTCCATAATTCATAAAACTGAAATCAATGGCTCCCGCCAAGTTTACATAATATTCTCAAAACAAAATCATAAACATATACTATGTGTATATACAAAATATCCCCTACTAGCCCTCGCTCCGAGTCTATGCATCTCCTGGCCCACCTGTCACATCATTTTCTCCCAGATAACAAGATACCCGATCATCACCACACACACACAGATAGGGTGAGCTATGCACAATGAATATAAACAAATATAAGAACAAACATGTTTCCTAACCCAAATAACATAACTACAATTCTTATATTTTTCAAATCACCCAACCATGACCTCATAGTCCTTTATGAGTCATATGCATAAACTAGGTCTTGGGACTTCATTGTGCTCCCACGAAACTAACTCATTCGTGGTCCAATCCTATGAGCCTATCCCGCTCATAGTCCTGCCCTACAGACTCCTCGTCTGTAGTAAATCATCCAAGTCTCACACTTAGACCCTGGCACGCATGCAATCACCATACTATGGACTCCTCGCCCAATAGTAGCCGATGGGAACATAACAGTTCCTTGCCCATCGTGCGCCCGACACATGCAATTACCATACTAAGGACTCCTCGCCCATTAGTAGCCGACGGGAACTCAACCAGTTCCTTGCCCATCATGTGTCCAACCACCAAGCACATCCCAGACCCCTGTGGGACTTAGTCCTTCAAGCCCAAACAACCCACCACATGCATATATAACTTGACCTTAATAAAAATAGTCAAAACATACTCACAAGTACATAGAAACATAGTAATTCGCATAAACTCGCTTAAGCTAGGGACTTCTCGCCCAAGCTAAGCCCTCAGCCTCGCTTAGGCTAATCCACCTCACTTGAGCGAGCTACAAACAGTGACCATATCATTTTATCTCGCTTAGGCGAGATCCTCTCGCCTAGGCGAGATCATCTCTCGCCCAAACACCCAATTCAAACTCGCCTGGGCTAAAAATGCAAACAAGGCATCACACATGACCACGACATCTCGCTTATCACTTGAGCAAGACCTTGGTTCGCTTAAAACCCACAAAGCCCTCGCCTGGATGAGAAGTTGCGCTCAACACGCGCAACTTCATCACTATCTCGCTTAGGCGAGTCCCACTCGCCTGAGCGAGTGTCTGTGTCGCCGAAACTCAAGACTCCTCGCCTGAGCGAGAACCGCGAGAAAGGTAAGATTATGAGTCCCTGCATGTCTCGCCTAGGCGAGTCCCGCTCGCTTGAGCGAGAATTGCAGGTTCTATACTGTTTTACGCACACAAGCACTGCATCAGAGACCCAAAAACACTCACAGAATAGCAAGACACAAATGCCATATAGACTCCCATTCTCACTTTTCATACCATAAGAATATACACAACACAGAATGTCCATCATGAGCACCAATTCACATGAAATTTCCAATACAACAGTACCAAATACCAATCCCCTAATTCCTCTCATAAGGAACTCGAAATTTCATGGCAAAACAACATCACAAGCATGCAATATGACCAAAAGTATACAATTACAGTTCAACTCCCCTAACTTGGAATTTGTGATTACGAATTGAGAAAGATAGGACCCTTGATTCGAAATTTCCTGCTTGCTTCAACCCTTGCACACCTAACTCAACCTCTCACTCTCCAATTTCGCTCTCCTCTCAAGCTGCCCCAGAACAATTGCAGAAAACCCTTCTTTTTACCTAAAATTTGCCTTTTATAGTTGTCTTAAAAATGGATTTTAAAAATAAAACGAAATTGGGCTTTATTGTGGTTTTCCCAACCCTCTTGGCTTGTCCTATTCTGCTAGGTTGTCCCTACCTTTCCACATTCATACCACAATTAATAGTTAGCAAAAATAAAGCTTACTCTATGCCCATCAAGGTTTAAACCCGTGACCTTCCACTCATAAGAACAAAGCATAACCACTATGCCAAATCACATTTGGTAAGAATCATTATAATCTTATGATTATACTATCACTCACCATTCACAATTACATTACCAAAACAAAATAATAATAAACCATACAACACATAATTGACATACATAGGACGCAAACCCAAGTCCTCTCACACAAAGAAAGTACTCTTAACCATTTGAGCTAGCACTTTTCCACATTACACCAAGCAATAATTAATGCCATAAAGGCTCCTTCTACTCGCATTTATTAATTAATTAATTATTTAATTAATTAATTTTACGGGTCTTACATAAAATGTTGCTTCACATATTTACGTATGTGTTTAACTTTGGAAAGTTATGCAATAAACTTTCGAAATAGAGGCGAAACTTAGAAGGAGTAGGTTAGGGTCACGACCCCCTAAATTTTTTGATTTTTCTTAGACTACATATATTTTTAATTTTTTTAAATTATATATATTTTTTTAAATTCTTTAAATTATATGCATCTTTTTAAATTAGAGGTAGTAGTATATTGAAAATTAATGAAAATTTAATTAGGTATTCCTTTTATTTCTTTTATAAAGTATAATATTTAATGTTAATAAATAATAAAAACATAAAATCAAATATAATAAAGAAAAAAATCATTAAGATATTTTTTATTTTCTCTCTCATTGTCTTATAAGTTTCTCATATATTGTACTAATTTATCACATTTACCTATTTTCTTTTGTTATTGAAAAAAAAAGTTAGACAAAAACTCATTATTTTTCTCCTTATTTTTCATATCTTCTCTTCCATTCTTAAAGAAAAAATTGTAACTCTCTCTTGTCTCACTTGATAGTGAAATATTTGATTCATATTTAGTATTATTTTTTTTTATCTCATGACCCTTTTGTATATTTATTTTTTATGAATTTAGAAGAAAAAGTAATGTACTATGTGATTTTTCATAGCCAGTTTTTAATTATGATTTGATTTTCATAATTTTTTTAGTTATTATGTCTCTCAATTTTTGAATAGATTATGATAAAGTATTTCTTAGTCTTAAACTTCTTTTTTAAATAGGTATATTGATGAAAAACAAAAAGAATAAATTCATTTTTTAAAATTCACAAAAACAAAAACTACCTATGAGGATGAAAACATGATAATATGGTTGCTCATCGCATAAAAACAAAATGAAAACTTGTAAGACTTTTAAGTCAATATATGTACCTCAATAGGATGGAGGATGAATATTTTACAGATAATATGGTTATTTAGATTGAAAAAATAGCTGAAAAATTTAATTATGATTCAACTATTATGAGTTTAAAAAAATATAAAAACCGATCTACATTTCTCTATATATGTATAATTTCTTTTATGGGCTAAATTAGTGACAATAATATTAAATATATAAATTTTGAATATATTATTTAAGCTTCTTCACATATTTTGATTAAGATCCACTGCTCTTTAGAAAGTTATTGCTAGATAGGAACTTCTATTTTGGTGGAGTTAATGTAGTTACAATGGAACTTCAATGTTCACCGAAGAGAAATAAACGCACTTTTGAAAAACTAAAAGGGCGGTAGTGTGGTTGGTCATGTAAGTAGCAGTGGTAGCAACCTATTTTTATGAAATTAGTGGTTACAGCAGAATGAATGAGGTTTCAATGTAAGATAATTTTAAAAGCTAGTAGCAAATTTCCAATAATTTATGCTTTGACTCATCAGGTGCCTCATTTCTTATATAAGACAACCTAAACTTAAGAGGTGGCATAAACCTTTTCATTCCTAAACTATTAGCTTACTATAACCCTCAACAAACTCCATACCAAAGAATCCATGCACCAGTAGTAGGCCTAGACATACATATTACACTTTTCTTTCAACTACACTACTTTGTCTTATAATCCTTCTTTGATTATTTATAGCTGGTCAAAAGAAGTATACATCATAAATAGGTAACCATTTCTACATTTTCTGTTAGGTTTACAGAGTGGTGTCAATGCCTTATGTGATTGAGCTCAAGTTTTATTGGTGTTTTTATCTCCCCAGTGAAACCCCATCTGTAAACCTAACAAGTGGTATCAGAACCGATGGTTAAAACCGGCTCAGACGAGTGCAGTATGGTCCTTGTATCGAAAGTCTTCCTAGCAAAGGTTCCAAGTAAGCATGTCCTGTTAAGAAGATGATGATACAAAAAAGACAGAAAAGGAGTACTCGTGGTTGAGAATGCTTCCTTTGGAGGGGGAGTGTACAAATGTGGTTGAAAAGACTCACACTTGAGGGGGAGATTGTTAGGAATCCAAGTGTGAGTCTAAGTCCCACTTGGCTAGAAATGAGAAAGTCAAGCACTATATAAGGATAAAGACCCATAAATCTATTACCTTAAGGTTTTGGGTTGAGAGTGGTGTCAATGCCTTATGTGGTTTTGAGTTGATAGTGATGTCAGTGTCTTATACATGTCTCATTGGTATTTGTATCTCTCTAATAAAACCTACTGTGTAAACCTAACATTTTCAAGAATAAGCTTTATCTTCTTATCATCTTGTTCTTACCTATGAAAACCTAGTTGACCAAAAAATCTTACGGACAAAGAGCGGGACGGGTGAGAATATTCAATCCATATTTGATTCTTTCTTCTTGCACCTCTAATCATTTCTTTAGCATTCCTAAATTTTAACAAAAATTCAAAAGAGCATTTTGACTTTGACCCACTTATTAATATCCACGGCTAAAAAAAGAGTACCAGATGTTGAAATAAAATAGAAAATAAAAGTAATAAAAAAAGAAAAAAGAATATATATATATACATATATATGTATATATATACATATACATAAATATATATACATATACATGTATATATATATACATATATATGTATATGCATATATATATATATACATATATATGTATATATATATATATATATATATATATAT
>Ga0209589_1003128_pt1 | contig 29024 bp, 15 predicted proteins | sample CowpeawhiteBW_FD_187525 | JGI IMG/M metagenome (GOLD analysis project Ga0209589, IMG submission 187525) | Root nodule microbial communities of legume samples collected from California USA - Cow pea white BW (SPAdes) (version 2) | ecosystem: Host-associated > Plants > Roots > Nodule | place: USA...
ATGCCAACAAATGAATTGAGTCTTTACATTGATTGATTTGTAAATCAACAACAATAATTAATTTAACAATAATCTCTAGATAACCAATGAAGAATCTTATTTAGAAAAAGTAGTGGAATTGACCTATTTACTATTATTGTGTTTACAATCTTCCGTGTCATTTTCTTTGCATATCAAAACCCCCTATTTTTATAGTTGCTAGTTTTAATTGCATTTTTAAGAATCAAATATTTGAGATCAATTCCGTATTCGTTGTGAGACGACTCAGGGTTATCTTAACCCTAACTATTTTGTTCACTACAAACTGGCAATACTGAAGTTGCTAAAGTAGTGGTAATTTGATCGCCTAACGACAGCGATATCAGTGTATGACCGTTGTTACAGTGGTAGGAGAGGCTTGAAGGAAACTTTTGTGATAAGAGTTGAACAATTTATTCAGACTGCTCGACAATATAAATATTATGCTCTTGAGGGAGGGATTAGATGTCCCTGCATTAAGTGCAAATGTAGTCATATATGTTTATGTTTAATATTGAAGTTGAAGTAGATATCTACTATTTGTTTAGAATGGATCAGATATTATAATTGGCAGGTCTGTTTCTGAATATCTGTGATTTGCAGGTCTGTTTAATTATGTGTGGTTTTGGCAAACATGCAAAACAGACTCTGTAGTCTGATGAATATTTACCGACGGCATTACCGACGGATGTATCCATTGGTGAAACTCATACTACTCTTTTCGAAGGGTCTTTGTCCGTCGGGAATTACCAACGGAATTATCCGTCGGTATAAGAAGTCGTTACTGACGGATTTTTGGCCGTCGAAATTCTGTCAAAAATTACTAGTTACCGACGAAAATGGGTTTTTACCGACGTCGGTAATATATGATTTTCTTGCAGTGATGGTAATTTATCTGAAATAAATTACTAAAGGTGTTAAAGTGAAAAACTTGTCTCAGTATGATATTTAAGAAATGTATCCTTTTTCAGTTTATGCTTCATTTAGTTCTATGAAATATTTAGATTAAAGATTAAAGTTGAATTAAACTACGTACTAAAACTAAACAAATACACCAGAGTAAAAAACTTGGAATTATACTACTATCAGAACAAAACTTGGTTAACTGAACCCAAACGAGCAAATGTAGTCATATTTGAACTACTTCTGCAATTTTGAAATAGAAAAGTATGACTAAAATTAATGCTAACTACCAAAAACAATGAAACTAAATCAAAACATCAAATATGAACTAGAATCTAACTAAAAGCAGCAAGGCAGACTAAATCAGCTACCGAAATACTACTAAATTTTGTATCTGAATCTAAATCTGCATCTATAAAACTGAAACCGAACACTAAAATTAACAAAAACAGAACTATGCATTCTTTCTCTGATTTTTTTTATACGCAATACTCTATCCAGTGCTGGATTTGGATGCTTGAACTGGATTTGAAGCCTCTGTACTGTACCATTCACAGCAGCTGCAGCTATATCACACTCATCTAACAGAACTGCACCGGAAAGTCAGCATCAACAACTTTAATTAAATCTGCTACTTGATCATCAACGTGTAACTCAGCATCAACAACTTTTAATTCAACAATCCAAGTAGGACTGTTATTCTCAAATTCAGAATGAACTTCATTAGCAAAAAGGGTATTCAAATGTGAATAAGAGTCAACAAAGCTAACTGCAACTATATTAATATTATCAATGGCAAATGTTGACTCAAGAACTAGTACAGATTTAACATTTTACTTCGCCTTATAGGCCTCGGTTATAGAGGAACCGAAGCCTATAAGGAGGCGGTGGCATTTTTGCAATTTCGTCCAACTATATTGCCTCGGGTCCACTAAAAACCGGTGCAGTAAGGGGTTTTAGGCCTCGGTTACAAAAGAACCGAAGCCTATAAGGCAACCTAGTAACCCTAATTTCAAAAATGCCACCAGCGTTAGTATTATTGGTCTCGGGTTTTTATTGAACGAGGCAATAAAGGGCTTTATGCCTCAGTTAGTAATTGAACCGAGGCCATAAAGCCTCTTATAATTTCCAATTCGCAAACTCTCACTGTTCATTGTCTCCCACAACTCTCTTCCCTCTGCGCGAACCCTCCAATTTCTGGTCTCCAGCGAGCTTCATCCAGCGGCTAGGGTTTTTCATCGGAGCCGCCTTGCCTCAGCCCCCTGGAACCTCCTCCATCACGATCGTTGCGCCGCCTCTGAACGGCTTGCTCCTCCGTCTCTTTCTCTCGCGCATAACTCAGCACCTAAGCCCTAAGCTGCCATCTCTAGCATCCCACAGTTGTCGGCGTCGACGAGCCTCCACCTCGAGCGTCTTTAAGCCCACCGTGGTCCGCTGCGATTGCCGCTCTCGCTCAACTCCCGCATCTTATCGCTACTCTGCCACTTCGGAACCCTTGTCTTCCGCTGCAATTTCCGACGAAGGTTTCACTCTCCGTTCTCGTAAGTCAAGTTGGAGCTACGACAAACTGGTTTCATCCTAACTCAACTCCATTGGTGTTGTTCTGGTGTTTTATTCATTCTATTTGTTGCTCGCTACATTTTGGGGACTCTGATGGGGTTTTGAAAGGGGAAGCATGTATGTTATTTTGTGTTTACCGAATGTGGCTGAGCCGAGAGTGGTGGATCCTTGAACCTCGTTTCTGTTGCCAGTGACGACAATTTTGTCTATGCCATCTGCTACGAACATCACGTTATGCAGATTCTGTCCAATGTTCACCTTCTCGTTATAGATCCTTGATTTTACATATATGATTGCTCTTGCAGGATGATTGTTTCCCATTGCGGCAAATGCATTCACTGCTGCTTGGATTGTTCTGTGTGTCCCTGCACCATCTTGTGCTACTGTGAAATGTGGTTGTTTCTGGATTGGTTGCAACGTTCCGAGTATATGGCTTCGGTTCGACCACAACCAGAGCCGAAAAGAGGGTATTTTTGCTTCGGTTGACACCCGGGACCAAAAGTTACCCCTTTTTGCCTCACCCCAATATGCCTCGGTTCTGGAACCGGGGCAGAATATTAAAAATAACTGAGGCCATAAGGCCTTACTGCACTGGTAATGTATATTATATTAGGATGATCAAGATTGTAGTATCTGAGTTTTCAATTTTGCCAATTTCTGTCAGTATTTATATCTACGAAAGTGTCTAATTCTTCATTATCATTAATTGATTTTTGGAACGTCGAAGCATTTGATTTAAACAATACGTTATCTTTTAATGGTATTTTATCTGAAATAGATTGCTAAAGGTGTTGTTAAGTAAATAGAAAAACTTGTCTCAGCATGATATTTAAGAAATCTATCCTTTTTCAGGTTATATTTCATTTGGTTGAATTATAAAGAAATTTTCCATACTCCATTTGGTTTATTATAATATTCAGATTACAGGTAAAAATATTTCTAAATCTATACAAATAATATAACTCTCTTGGTGGTGTTATATAGAAACTATGATTGAAAATATGACAATTACTATAAGAAAATCTCTCATTAACAACCAATTTTAGCGATCAAAAGTTATTAGTCATTACACTCATTAATTTAGATACCGATTTACAAAAAAAAAAAAATATTATTAAAGAAGTCACTCTTATGAATAAAAAATTATAATTGATAGCTAAATTTATTATTATAATTACTAACAAATTTTAATCACTAAAATTCGTTAATTCGTTAATGAGACATTTTCTTTTCTTGTTTTAGAGGAGAGTTTCTTAAAGAATATTTTGTCTATATTGACATAAAGTTCTCTGGGTAGGCCTAGTTAATACTTGTCATCCTCCCCACAGCAATTTCTAAAGCTAAAAATTAAACACGTCTAAAAGTTATTCAAGTTGGCTTTCGAAAAAGTTTCTCCCTAAGAATATAAAAAAAAAATTAAAATTAGTGACTTTATAGGTTAAATTTTTTTATACTAAAATAAAAAGATAAAAATTAAAAATTTTATAGAAAGATATTTATTTTTTTCTTATTTTCCAAACTTAGGATCTTGTAAAAATATTCGTCTAAATGAACCAATACTATATTATACAAAACACCCATCTCATACACCAGTTTTGATCTGGACAGAGATATAACAGTAGAGTGCATTCTGATTAGGAATAAGCAGAACCATAAACATTCAACCATGCAATCAGTACAGTTACTCAAATTACTAACCATATTATATATTCTAACAGTGCGCAATGAATATGAACATTTTAGAATCTGTAAAATCTACCATGACATTGCAATCGGCTAGACTAACAGGAACGATGTTTCTTTCATATTCGGCATTCATATATCATTTTTTTTAGTCTAAAAGGCCAGATGGAAGCTGAATTATGACTAAATGCATTGGCCCTGTAATGCTGTGAAATCTGTCTAGGACGATGTACCAGTGCTAACTAAGGTCCTATAGTAATAGTATCATGTTAAACTTGTTTTGCAAAAATTCATGTCATGTAGTTCTGCAAGTATATATAAACGGAAATACATGTTAACAAGTAGTAAGGTTTTGGTTTCATACGCTAATAATTTTTTCAACAGTGACTAAATTTTTCTATCTTTAATTTTCCAATCACTGTCTCCAGTTTTTTTATTTGTGTTCAAGATCTATTACATTCATTCCAGATACACAATTATAGCTTTCATCTTGAGCCCTAGATAGGCTTGCTTCTATGCTCCAATTTGCATCTTCAACCTCTTCCTTCAAAATCAATGGTTCAACACTATCTTTCCCAACCAGTTTTGCCTGTGGTGACATCCTTTTAGCATTTTCGTAATCTGCAGTAGAGGCTGAAGAACTCTGATTGGACAAATTTTTACATCTTGCTGGAACTTCATCATGTATATTTTCATTATCTTTGAAACCATCTTGAGCAGAATTTCCCGAAGGAACAGTTTTCAAGCGTTTAACAAGAAGATCGATCAGAAGGCACATTAGCATCACTGTTCTCTTTCGCTGCACAATATTCTTAGCAAAATCATGTTGATTCGGTAGCACCGATTGCTTCCACCACTTTGCATAACATGTGGTAACATCTCCCTCAAAAAGCCTAGCAGGAAAATACAACTTTTAAGCCTTGGTGCTCATGACGGCTTCAAAGATACCAACTTTCTTCCACACTGATTCATACCTGTCTCTAAGGTCATCCACCCATTCGACCCATTTCCTGTATGTGGGGCGCCAGCAGGTGAAATGGATCACCAAAGGCCACTCCTTTGGTTCAAAAACCGATGGCAGTGGCATAGTCATAGAAATTGAAAGGACCTCAGCAACTCGTCCTTCCAGAGATTCTGCAGGGGGTTTCAGAAAAAAGGCTGCTCTCAGAGTTGGTTTACTGTCACCAACTGGTGAAACCATGAAATCTTCCCTCACCTCCATGATGCTCCACAATGATTCATCCATGTTGAAAATTAAAACCGAAAACTTTAGTTCTATTCTAGTTTGATCAATGGAATGTGAAAATGTAACAAAAGGTGTGGAAGGTTAATGAAATGAACCCAGATAAACAAAATTGGCTACTGTCAATGCATTGCCTAGGCCAATAAAATGGCTCATGAAGTTGTTGTGTGGAACTTGAACCACGAAAATAAAGCTGTGTCTCTTTTTCAGCAAGTCAAAAAGAAGAAAAACATCCTCAAAAAAAAAAAAATTGAATTTGTGGTTTGACGAATAATTCTCTTTATATAAATTTTAAATTAGAATAAAATTATTTCAAAAATTGAATAATTATAAAAGTTATATTTCAAAATAAAAATAGATTACAATAAATTAATTTACAAAAATATTAAAATTTACAATAATTAGTTTATTTCGTTTTTGTAATTAATTATTTTACTATAACATAAAATATAACTATTAATAAAATGCTAACTTAATTATTTTATTTTATTTTTTATTTTAGTATTTTTTTATTTTAATTATTTGTTTTTATAGTGTAAAAACATATACTAAAAAATATAAAATTAATTTATTTTGTTTCATTTATTATTGACTAATATTGTTTTATTGTAATATAATATTATATTAACAAAATATTAATAATATAATTAATAAATGCTTATAATTTATTCTACTATTTAAATTGTGTAAACGTAAATATTAATAAAACATAATCTCTTTATATTTCTTTTGTTTAATTTAAATGTAAGAAAAAAGTTATAATTTTAAAGTGTCATTATTCTTTTTTATTGAATATAGTAGTGACAAGTAAAATATTTTAAAGTCTAGGTAAAATTAAAAGAAAAACCTAAAAGTATAAAGTATTTGTGTAATTATTTTATTTTGCCGCATATATAAGCGTGGTTCATCAAAGAGACCGACAAACACACACCTAATAAAAACCTATCCTCTATTTATATAAATAATTTCAAAAAATTATATAGGTTCAATTACTCTTAAAGTATCCAATTTGGTGATAGTTTATTAAATTGGTACCCGATTTTAAAAAAGTGTCAATTGCGTACCCAAATACGTTTATATGCATCAATTGAGTCCATCCCGTTAAATTGTCACAAACAGCGTTAAGAATGTGATGATGTGGCAATGGTGAACGGATACGTGTCAATTTAAAAAGCAATGATTGCTAAAAACATAATTGTACAGTGACGTGGTTTGTTATATTAATGGAAAATCAGTGTGTTGTGCCCTAATTGAGGAATTCAGTTTTCGTTAATTTCTTCCTCTACTTCATCTCCTTTGCCTTCTTTCTTCTATTTTGTAGTTCGTTGTTGATTCGGAAGAGGTTGTTGTTGGTGAATCTGCAATGTCTCGCAATGAAGGGTGTTCATGTTCTTCGTGGGGTTCGCAGAAGCAAAGTGTCTCCTCCATTGGTGGTTCGTATAGGGTGTTGGGTGATTCCCCTCTTTGCTTTTGTGGGGAGATTGTTGTATTGAGAGTGGCTATAACAATTAGGAATGCTGGAAAACAATTTTGGGGTTGTTCTAATTATAAGGTTGGAGTAGATGTATGATTTTAATTTAATTTTGATTGAATCTTTAATTAGCATTGACTGTTTTGTATTAATGTTGGATTGTTGGTTGTTGTAAACAGCGAAGTGGTGGGAACAAGCTATTTAAAGGGTGCAATTACTTCAAATGGTTCAATGAAGATAATGGGATGAAAAAGATGCTGCCATTGGGAAACAAAGGAAACAGATTTATAGCCTGGAAAAAGCACTTATGATTTCTGATAAATGGGTTAAAATTTTAAGTGTGATAATATTGTTTTTTCTTTTCGTTAATGTAATATTAGTTTGTAAGTTAGTACAAAAGAGCTGCTGGAATGTTGTTAGAGTGATTGTTTCAATAAGTAAGACTGTAATGTTGTAATGAATTGTTATTGAATGAATGAGAAGTTTGAGTGATATTGTTCACTGAATCAGTTTTTGATTTATTCACATTTAACAATATTTGATAATGAAGATAAGGTGCCCATATGAGAAAATAGATAATATTAAAGTGGTTCAGAATGCCATTTGACTACATATTATTGTTCTTCAAAAAAACAACACTAAGTTTGTAAATAATAGCACTAAGTAAAGGTGCTTCCAAAATAACAGTACTACATTGTAAATAACAGCACTACATTGTTCATTAAATGACATCCAATACAAAGTAAATACATATTGATCTTCCAAAATAAAACAACAGCTGCAATCATGTCTTCATGGCTTCGTGATTGGTCCCCTCCTAAATGACAATTTTTCTCTAAAAGTGGTTGTTGTTGTTGGTTGAATTTGATTAGTTGAAGTAATCTGACTTGGTTGAGGTACTTGAGTCTGTTGGCATGAAGAATTTTGGGTTGCCTGGGTAGGGTGACTTTGCTGCTGATTTGTTGCTGCTGGCACAACTGGTTTAGATGCAGTAATCTGACTTTGTTGAGCACCACTCATATCAGTTGGCTGAGTAGGTTGAGTATGTTGACTTGGTTGAAGTGATTCAGTTGGTTGACTTGCTTGAGTTTGTTCAGTAGCTGTTGTTCCTTCTTGTGTAGCTGATGGAGTTGGTTGTTGCTCTAATGGAGGTGCATGGGGACAAGTATTTCGTTTGTGTCCAAGTGCTCTGCAAATCACACATCTTTTACGTGTTCCACCTTGCCTCACTTGCGTGTCATCCTTCCTCAGCTCCCAAGACTCCAACCTTCGTTCTTTCTTGGTCTTCCATGCATCACTCTTTTAACAAGAGGTAACACATCATCATAAGACGTCATTTCCCACAGATGAGGTCCATTGACAGGATAGATCATTGACAAATAGGTCTCCTTGTATATTGACTTTAAAAACTAGTGTGGGAGATAATCCTCTGCATTCAAATTCAAAAATCGGATGGCACTCAGTGCGTGACAGCAGGGTATTGTTGTTATGGTCCATTTCCTACCGCTACACTCCTGTTTGTCTAAATCCACCACAAATTTCTCCCCAACCATGGAAGTATGGCTGACCTCAAATAGTTTTTGTCCAGACCAACTGCAATGAATACAAAATATAATTAAATAAAAGGCACAACAGATTCAGATTTAATCAAACAACATTGCAATTAGAACCATCAAATGCATTTACCTTGGTAACCAATATTTGGTCTTGTCTGCTTCCTTCTCTAGTCTGTCTATAATTTTTGGGCAAATAGAACCATCAAATACATTTACCTTCTTTCTATTGGAAGCCCATCTCTACATCAGGTACATTCAAATTTCTTTCATCATGGTTATGATGGTTTTACTCCTGGAATCCACTATTGTGCTATTGAAACCCTTAGACATGTTATTCACAACAGTTTCAGATGCTGGCCTTAATGTAAATTTGGACCTGGACCAGAATCTGCTTCCAGACAAAAAAGCAGTTTAAATAAAAAATAGTTTACACCAGGCATTTGTATCAGATGCTTAAATAAAAACAGTCTTTAAAACATGCCTTGGGGGAATTTGTATCAGATGCTTAAAAGCATCAACATTCAACTCTTTAATGTCCCTCATCACAATCTCCCATGCTTGAGGGTGTGTGGCATATGCTGCTTTCCACAGTAGACATTTTAGATTTTTGCCAAGGAATTTTTTCCTGAAATTGGAGTATATATGACATACACAAAATCTTTGATCCACACTAGGCAACAATTCTTGCAATGTTGGAAGCAGTCCCTGCAATTTTGAGTGCATAACAAGTGATTGTCAAATAATTAGGACTCGCAAATAAGCATTAAAATAGGAGGGGAATATAGTTACTCATTTTTTGTTGGTCTGATATGAAAGTGATTTTCGAACAAATTTCAGTCCCTCCTAGGTATTTTATCATCAAATTAAGAAACCAAGTCCATGTTTCCTTATTCTCTACTTCAACCACTACGTATGCCAATGGAAGCATTTAGTCATTTACATCTCTGCCCACAGCTGTTAACAGTTCCCTCCCATATTTTCCCTTCAGAAAACAACCATCTACACCAATTATAGGCCTACAACAGAAGAAACTATCTTTACAAGCCTTCAGGCATACATATAGTCGTTTGAAAATGGATTTCCCTCATTCTCATCAACCTGGACTTTCACAGTGGAACTTGGATTTGACCTTAACAGCTCATGTGCATAGTCGTAAACTCGTTTATATTGTTCTTGGAATGATCCATCAATGTTGTTGTATGTCATAGTCTTAGCCCTAAAGGCTATTGATCTTGAAACACCAATGTTCCATTTCCTCCCTATTTTGTTTTTCAAATCAGTCAACTTTATATTTGGGTTCTCTCTTAGTGTTTTTTCCAGCCTCCCACTTAACCACTTTGAAGTCATTAAACGCACGTTCAATTCCCTATTACATGTGTGAGTGTTGATAATCTCCTTAACTGCCATGTACTTTGTGCTGCTTTATAAGCACAATATGCATACCACTTGCATATACCCTTTGCACCCAAACACTTCACACAAATTCTCCTTTTGTTATTTCTAAAATTTTTTAACTTTCTACCACTGTGCACACCATAGGTTCTAATTGCCTCAGTGAATTCTTCCTTCTCAACAAAGTACGTCCCAACTTCCCAATTATAGTTTTCCATACTTTAGGGCATGAAGAATATTCCAAAGTTATCATACCTATCTCTATCGTCATCACTTGTATCACTATTTTCACAACTATCTAATGTCTCAGACTCCCATTCAGTATCAAACAACCCCCTGTCAAACACATTTTTACTCTTTGGGTTTGTTCTAGACGAACCACTTGCTCCTTCAATTGTAACATCATAGAGATCATCCTCCAATTCCTCTCTTTCAATTCTCACATCATACAATTCATCCTCACCCATTACTTCCTCTTCAGAACCATTCCAACTCCTTACCTCATAGTCATCATCACCCTCATAGTTGTTTTCCTCACCCTCCACAACATCTTCTTCATCAGCCTCAGCCTCCACATCCATATCGGGTTATTCAGCTGCCTCAACCTCCACTTCACCCTCATCTTCACCTGCACCATCCATCACAATAAGTTCTTCATCAAGCTCACCCTCCACTTGAGCCTCACCCTCACCTACACCATCCACTGCAACTTCCACCTCAACCCCACCCATGACTACAAATTCTTTATCACCCTCAACCTCCACCTCCACATGACCCTCACCCTTATATGCACCATCTACAACAACTTCCACCTCAACCACACCTCATTTAGTGTGGCCATGTTGACCATGTGACATGCACCTCTACCTATTGAATACCACAACTCTTTGACATTCACGTAACCCATTTCCCTCAAAATTGACATTATCTCAAAGTAACTCCATCTGTCTGGATCACATGATAAAATACTACTCTCTCTAATGTATTTTAGTGACCCATCATTTACAAACCTTCCCCCATGAAAAACCACTTCAAAATTTTCGTCCATCTCAACTATTATATTCCTATCTATATATCCCTGTCACATATGAAAATGCCCAAACTATCAAACACAAATTACAAACCATACCACCAATACACCAAGACAACAACAAAATGAACAAAGGGGGACCACACAGTAAACTCAACACTGTCACCTTCACATATAGTGAGGGACCAAATGAAGAAACTAATACTGACTGCACCATATTACAAATAACAAAAGCAAAACAATGAAAGTACAAAACAAAACACCATAAATTATCGCAATCTCAAACAAACTAATAAAACCCTAACATGAGTAACGAAACCAATCAAAGCTAGAAAGACATACCTTTCCTCCACTACTCAACCCATGTCGCTCTCAATGATGCCTTCGATAAACTAGTGAATGCCTGCGATTCGATTCGCGTACGCGTCGTCTTCTCCTCTCTATCTCTATTCTTTGCCCTCAAAAAAAAACTTTACCAAATTTCTAATTTCATTTTCAGTTCTATAATTAGCGTAAAAAAGCCACCAATATCCACGTCAGTAATTGTATGATGACCACGTGTTCCAAAATTGTTTCTCAGACCAACTTCAATCAGTCAACGTTAACCATTCTAACGACGTCTAAATAATTGGACTCAATTGATGCACATAAACGTATTTGGGTATGCAATTGACATTTTTTTAAAACGGATACCAATTTGACACACTAGCACCAAACTATATATATAATTGATTTAAATAAAATAAATATAATTAAATTTTTAGATTAAAATGAATTTAAATATTTTTAATGAAATTTTTATTAAAAATTAAATTTTAACACACAATTTGATTCAAATAATAACATGAACTATTAAAAAATAGATAATAGAATTAACTTGAAAAAATAGAAACTATTTTAAAATATAAAATAAAAAAATACTAAATTAAAAAACTAGAAGTAAAAAGTAATTTCTTATTTAAAAGTTTTTTTTGTCAAATATCTAAAACCAAAGAAAAATATATTATTTTAGTTTTTCTTTTTAAAATATATAATAAAGAAAAATTAAGAATAATAATAAAAAATTAAGAATAAAAAGAAAATAAGATATTTTCTCTAATACAAGGTAATGAAAAAAAAGGAAACTAAAGTTTCGTCGTCATTTTAAAACAAAACAAAAAATAATAGGGTTAAATATGTTTTTGATCCCTTAACTTTCGGTGAATTTTGAAATTAGTCCATTTCAAAACTTTAGACCAATTTAGTTCTTTCGAAATACGTGAATTTAGTCCTTTTAATTAAATTTTGTTAGGTTTATTTGATGTTTCGTACGCATTTCAAGACTGTATTTGAGTTGGTTATACTGTTTGGTACATTTTTGCTTTAATGTTAAGTCAAATACTATTATGAAACGTGTTTTTATTTTAAAAAATAAAACTTAACAAAATTTTATTAAAAGAACTAACTCTACATATTTCAAAAGATGAAAGACTAAATTAGTCCAAAATTTTGAAATAGACTAATTCTAGAATTCACTAAAAATTAAGAGACAAAAACATATTTAACCCAAAATAATAATAATAATGAAACAAAAATTTTACATCTCTCTGGACCAACACTATCTTTTCCTGGGAACAGACAAAAAAAGCAGAAATCATAGGGTACCAAAATTGGAAGGTTTTGGAGGACATCCTGCTACGGAATTGTCCTTGTATGGATGAATGTGTAAAGACAATGATATGATATTTTGATACTATCCTTTATTATTATTTTTTGTAAAATATAAAAGTTTACTTTTTCTTATGACTATTTTACCTTTTTATAAATTTTGTCAAATAATTATTAAATGGTGTTAAAAAAACGTTTTTTTTCAAGTCTGCATTACTACTAACAGGAAATGGAGAAGAAAGGTTCTACCATAACCCTTGTTAAGTTATTAGGCTGAATCCAAAAAATTTTACTTATCCTATGACTGGTAAAAAAATCAATTGTCACTGACGTTATCATAAACTCAAAAAACATGTAAATAATAAAACGTTTAATTAATTGGACAATACCCACTTTCGTTTGGATGTATCAATTTGGTATTCGTTTTCAAAGAGATGTTAAATACGTCCCAACTTGTGAAGAAGTGTCTCAATTAAGTCTTTTTTAGAAAACAATTATTAATGTCGTCAGCCGTCAACGGTATGCCACATGTCTAGGGATGTCAACGGGGCGGGTAGGGTACGGGTAGTAGTTCCCTCATACCCTACCCACTGAATAAATATTCGCCCCGTACCCGTACCCATATCCGTCGGATATCCGTTATGCGGGTACCCGTCTATTTTTTTCATATCCGCGGATATCCACGGGTACCCGCGGGTATTTACAAAAATATTTAAAAAAATAATTATTTAACCATAATTATTGTTTGGATTAACAAGTTCCCTTTCTTCGATTGATTCTTAAAAAACAAACAAATAAAAAATCACTACCAATTTATATTGTAGTTTATTTTTGAATAAAATATTAAAGAAATTACTAACTTCATCAATATCCACCTCTTGCAACATTGTATAAAGTTTCATGTTGTCCAATTTTAATCTAGAAGAGCCTTAAAACATAAGGAGTTCAGTAAAAATTTCTAACAATCACTTAATTAAAATATCTAAGTAAAAATGTTAATTTCATTACCTTCCATATTGGTCCATAACCAGTCTTAGAGACACATCAATGCCTCCACAGTATATGGAAGTAATTTACTCATTGGTGGGGTAAGAATCTGACCACCATTATTGAATGAAGACTCATAATGTTTTATATATATATATATATATATATATATATATATATATATATATATTTTTTGTATTAAATTTACGTCTCGTTCTGAACTTCACTAAAAAAATTGTTCCTCAAAATATTTATAAAATATTTTGAAAAAAATCAAACAAAAGGAAAAAAAATTAACATTTAAAAAACAATGCATCAAATAATAATAAAAATTTATAATTAAACATATTTTAAAATAGAATACAGAATAAAATGAGTGCGACTCATATAAAACATAAAGATAAAAAAGTTTTGTACTGAAAAAAGTTATTTATTATTTACATATACATTTATATTTTGGATCATACTAGTAAATACAAATTTAAATTATATTCACATGCACATATTTATTTATTATCTGTGACCAAAACAATTATTTATACTTTTGGAAATGAATTATTTTATTTAAGTTGATTTTAAAATGAACACTTCAAAAACTAGTACACTTAGATTTAATTTTTCTGCTGATTTCTATTTCTGCCAAAAGAATATGAAAAGTTATTCTGTTGTAATTTTGGAGAATGTTAAAGTATTTAAGATTCTCATAGGTGTTCTCAGAAATAGTTTACTAAATATTTTGTCTGTTTTTGAGGCATAAAATGAAAGAATTAAAAAAGTGATAGAGGTTGTTGGTAAGTATTGGGAGAAGCGGAAGGAAAATGAATAGATACGGTGTCGTATATTGGGGATTGGAGTTGATTGTCCGTTAGCAAGTGTCGTTTAGGTATCAAGGTTTCTGTTACTCGAAGTGAGATGATGTTAGCAAAATGAGGCGTTTTTGGTCACAACACAACGCTTTCACCTTTCACATCTTCCTAATCTCCTATTTGTAGTTTAGCCCGAGATTCTGCGTCATTGTCTCTGTCCTTCTCTACTGCCACTCCCCTATTCCATTTCTATATTGCTTTTTCTACCTTTTTCTTTATTCATTCTCGTTTATTATTTAACAATTAAATTCAAAATCAATAATACTTCATATTTTAAATAATATTATTCTAACATACTTCAAGTCAGAATAGAATGTATTCTTTTCATATATAAAAGTAATATTTCTCTTATTAAATAAATGATATAACTCTCAACTAAGATCATGAGCTCTTGTAGAACCCAACATCGTCTCATATTACCTAATCCATATTTTAGGCCCAAATTATCAGAATAATTTCTTCCTCCACCTTCAAAATTTTTTATTGCATCCGGTGCATATTTTATTTCGATATGTATAATTTAAAATATAATTTTGTATATTTCGGTTTATGCATTTCAAAATATAAAATAAAAATACATTTTAAATCGTACAATTTAAAATATATTTGTATTTTATTTGCACAGTTTAAAATATAATTTTTATTTTATTTTATATTGTGTATTTAAAATATAATAAATTATATTTTGAATTATACTGTGATGTAAAATAAAATAAAATAAAATATATATTTTAAATTATACAATTTAACAAAAAAAGCTGTTAGATTTTTTATTGGGCTGGGCTAGAGTCTACAGACACTACGAATTGGCCCAATGTCGTTTTTTTAGTTTAATTATTTATTTGACCTTTAATCATGTAACATTGGTATTTACTATCATGTAACATTGGTATTTTCAATCTTTATGTGATCTCACTGAGAAACCGTCTAAATCTGAAATCTTATTTGACATATTAATGTTTAATTACTTTTACTATAGCTTAGATCATAACCATATTTACAATGTCAGAGGTTTTTTTTTTTTTTTATTAGTTTTTCTTTTTTTTTTTTTTTATTAGTCTTTCCTTTTTGTTTGATTGTGTAGTTCTACTCTTTCATTTGCTTTAAGGTGAATCCGGTGTAGTGTATGTATAAAACTATTTCAAACGTGCAAATGGATTATCTTTGAATACGGTCTATATATGGTATTAAATAATAAGTGTTTGCTTTTAGTATGTCTTGCTTTAAAGAAACACTCTAATCGTATAAATTAGCCATACGAGAAAGTAATGAAAGGGAATTTTTTATTCAAATTCAAATTCTTATATAAGAATTCTTTGTTACTTATTTCTTGGGACTAATTGTATGTCCACCATAAATGGTGGCTTCACGACCAATTCATTAGGAGTAGTACTAAATAATCTTGAGTAATGGATTAAATAAAAAAATGTTTTTTTCATAATAGGGACCATCACCAAAATTCATTGAATGGAAAGAATCAAAGCCTTTTTTTTTTTTTCTGATGACTTATTCTCTTATTGTTTTGTTGAGAAACTAGAAAGAAATGGATTTATACAGATGTAATTGAAATTTTTGAATTTAATAATGTTTAGGGAAGTTGAAAGTCAAAGTTTAAATTTTGAAGTTAGGTTTGTCTAGCCGGCTCGACTACAACTCAGATATTATGCATTCTGTCATGATGTGATATCCACCTGTAACCATATGTCACAGTTCTCTTACTCTCAGTTTCACAATCATCTTCTTCCGAGGAATTTCTATTCAATTTTTTTAATTTAGGTCAATGGTTTGGGTTACATGTCTTCTACTGGATTAATAAAACAATGAAAAGGTAAATAACTGATATTACTGATCTATTGTAAAGCAACTTTATAACAATAATATAATTGAGAAAATAATGATATGGTGATGGAGAGATATAAAATAGTTCATTTGTAGAGTTTGAAAGAAACAACTTAGAAGTGAGTTATATTTTTGTAAAGTCAATTGAATATTCAGTCTTATAAATTGAGCCAGTAAGATATCAATTCAACTAACAGTTCATGGAATGATACCGGGATTAAAATAATAATATATACAAAGCAAGCAAAAGTGGTTACTTGTTCAAATCCTTACTGTATCGTCTTTTTTTTTTCGGTTCAGGTATCATTTGTTAGATTTACAGAGAAAATTTTAGTGAAAAGATACAACATCGAGAGTTTAATCATATAAGACATTAACACCACTGTCAACCCAAAACTTAAAAATAATAGATTTATAGATTTTTATCATTATATAATGCTTTAATTCTTCATTTCTAGTCAATGTAAAATTTAGATTTATACTTAAATTTTTAACAAAGTTGTCTTTCAATTTTTTTTTACGAGGAAAATAAAGAGAAAGAAAAAAAAATGTAGAAAATAAGCTAAAAATAAGAAAAAAAATAACTAAATTAATTATAGGTCGTTAGTAGCTTTAAAACAAAATGTAAAAAAAAAATGAAAGGAAGTTATTAATAATCTTAAAAAATTGAAACTCAAACTTGACGGGGTTTATTCAGAAAGACCAACCCATATCATCAAAGATATGCACGCAAAGGATCTCATCATACTCTTTTGTTTCACTGTTAAAGTAAAGCAATCAAATTAATCAATTATTCTTGCTGTGAACGCAAGGAAATAACAGTTTGTTGAAAATCAAACTGCGATGTTCTCTGCTTTAAACTCAAGTCTTTTTTCTTTAGCAATGCAAATTAAATCAAGCTAAACACGAACTTCATTCCCGAAGCTTACTTACTGAAATGTTTATTATGCAAGAGAAATGCCAACAAAGAGATTCCTTAAACACATTCTTTACAATACATTTTTTATTATTGACTAAAATTTATTATTATTATTATTATTATTATTATTATATATATATATATATAAATTATAAATTTCAATAGAAAGTTCCACATTTTTCGTTCAGGTGTGTGTGTACAATTTGAATGATAATTTCAAAATATTTTACTTGATTCTCTTATACTTTTTTATGATGCTCAATAAAACCACTAGTACAAAAAAAGCTTATTACATCGGTTATTTTGGGCCTATTACATCGGTTTTCTCACCGATGTAGTAGTTTCCGATGTAGTAAGTGTTTGATATATTACATCGATCCTTGGAACCGCTGTAATATATTACATCAGAAGCGGCAGCAGCGGAAAGCGGCAGCGGCGAAAAACCAACGGCAACAGCAATAAACCCTAAACCCTCAACGACGCGGTGGTGCGATGGAACGACGGCAGCGCGAAGGGGCACGATTCAGAGCGCGATTCGGAGCTCGACTAACGACGGAGGAACTCCCAAGCAGCGGCGTCGTTGTTCGAATAGCAAAGAGCGGCTCCGTGAATGGTGGCGCGATTCGCGAAGGTCGAGGAGCAGTTGCGTTGAACGAAGAGCGGCAGCACGAAGAGGGTCTGTGCGGAGGAGAGGAGTGGTTGCGCGGAGGAGCGCCTGCGTGGAGGAGTGGCTGCGTGGAGGAGCGGTCGCGCGAGGAGAACCTGCGGTGTTGTGCGGTGGCCGTGCGGGGCTGGTGTGGAGCGCCTGCGCGGAGGAGTGGTTGCGTGGAGGAGCGGTCGCGCGAGGAGAACCTGCGATGTTATGCGGTGGTCGTGCGGTGCTGGTGTGGTGTGGTGTGGTGTGGTGTGATGGTTGGGAACGAAGAGCGAAGAGAATGCAAAGAGAATGAAGAAAGCACGAAGACGAAAAGGAGAAATGAGGGGGAAAACCCTACTGAGAAAAATAAGGCGTACTACATCGGTTAAATAGGGGAACCGATGTAATATAACTGCTCTGTGTAGAAAACCTATTTTTTTTTAATTTTTTTTTAAAAAATGGGTATTACATCGGGTGTGTTGGGGAACCGATGTAATATAGTTTGCAGAAATTTCAAAAATGTCACCGCGCACTATACTACATTGTTTTTCATGTAACTGATGTAATATCTTGTTGTAATATACCATTTCTGCACTAGTAAACTTTTAAATGATACACTAAGTTTTGTGTTATTCAATTAGAATAAATACTTTTTTTTTTTTGTTAAACAGGAATGTCAAATTTGTTTATATTTAATTGGGATTTTTTAGAATTTATGAAAATTTTCTTGGTACTCAAAAGTATATAAATTTCAATAAATTCAATGTAACTTTTTGGTAAAGATGTATAAATACTATATTTATCAAACATACTCACCTAAACCATATATAAAAGACTTTTCTTTCTAATATGTCTTAGTTAAAGGTGGTAAAAACATTCATTTGTTATAATGAATTTGCTTTCTTACTTGGTAATTTTCTTTGCTGAGAATGCCATTATAGTATATTTCAAAATTAAACCAATAAACGGATCTTCATTTTCAATACTACTACATAACAAATATATAAAGACCGAAGAATAATATAACAAGTCTTGTACAAACTAGGATAATTAATACTTTTTTTAAGGACGACAAATTCTAATAGTATTTAATTAAGATATTATTGAATTTTTTCATTAATATTCAAAAGTGTATATTGGTTTCGATGAATCAACTGCTTAAAAAGTTTTTAATGGATTTCATCTGATTTTTTAATACAATGTATCAATACTGTATTCATCAAACAATTTTATCTAAACTATTGAGGCTTCTTTCAATTATTTTTCTATTGGTTGTGCCACTTTGCTTTTTCTACTATCATACGAAATCGGGGGTAAAAATTAATGTACAGTACTTGGTTATTTTCTTTGAAAAATATTATTGTAATGAATCTTAAATTTGAATAAAAAAATTATTTTCAATATTACTAAACAAAGGTTATAAAACGATTTAAGTTTATATTTAGCCAGGTATCTTTTTTTTGTTGACTCTTGTCATTTTTCATGTTTTCTAAAAGTCAACGGATTTGTTCTTATAAATCTATACATTCTTTCAAACATTTTAAAATCTCAATCCATTCCTTTGATAGCTAATAGGAAAGTCACTTTTCGTATCTGAATTGTCATTTATGCAACATACCTTTTCAATTAGAATAAAACAATACAATTTGAATAAAAAACCATAGTTGTAATTAAATAATTGTCTTTTAAATTTAAATAAAACAATTCAATACTTCAATGCAAAGAATACAGCTTTTCTAAAAAAATGAACTCGGTATTCTGAAAGTTCAACGTGAATAAAATAGGATACTTCAAAATTCATGGTTACCATGGGACCTAAAATATGGTAGTATAAATGTAACATGGCTGTCGTATGATATATTATATACCCAAACGAACTGTGCTGTGGACAACATGATCATGAGATCAAGGTTTGATAAAGCAGTTCCAATGATTGTTCAAAGTCTCATTGTATTCATTTTTCTGAGATTGAACTCCATTAATAGTTTGCCTCACCCTTTAGACCCTCTCTCCCCAGTTGAAATCAACAAAACAAGGGACATAGTTGAAGGGTCTTACCTTGGTGCTATTCCTAACCTGACCTATCATTTCGTGGATGTGGAAGAACCAGACAAAGAACATGTCCTAGAGTGGTTATCTTCAAATACAAAAGACATATCTACCATTCCTCGCCAAGCCAAGGTAGTGGTTCGAGCCGAAGGTGACACACACGAGCTTGTAGTGGACTTAAACAAAGGCTCCATTGTATCGGATAAAATCTACACTGGTCATGGATACCCTCCTTTCACATTCAACGAGCTTTTCCAAGCCAGCAAATTGCCTCTTACGTACTCCAAATTCAAAGACTCCATAACCAAAAGGGGCTTGAATTTGTCTGAAGTTTCTTGTGTACCATTTACCGTAGGTTGGTTTGGAGAACAAACCACAAAGAGAGCCCTCAAAGTGTCATGTTTCTACAGGGGAGGATCGGTTAATGTGTGGGCAAGGCCTATTGAGGGAATCACGGTACTAGTTGATGTTGATTCAATGCAGATTACTGCGTACAATGACAGGTACGTCGCCCCTTTGCCTAAACCTGAAGGTACAGATTTTCAATCTTCAAGCAGCAACAGCAGGGCCAAAACATCTGCTTCATGTAATGTGTCAGATGTTGGGTTCAACGTGGATGGCCATGAGGTGAAATGGGCTAATTGGGTTTTTCATGTTGGGTTCAATGCTCGTGCGGGAATGATCATATCAACTGCTTCTGTATTTGATTCCAAAAGAAAGGCGTATAGAAGAGTTCTATATAGGGGCCATGTATCTGAGACATTTGTTCCTTACATGGATCCTACAGAAGAATGGTATTTCAGGACTTTCATGGATGCTGGGGAATTTGGCTTTGGACGTGCTGCTGATACCTTGCAACCGAGGGTAGATTGCCCGAGCAACGCAGTGTACATGGATGGCTACATGGCAGGGCCTAACGGAGAGGTGCAACAGGTTCCCAGGGCTATTTGCATTTTTGAGAGAAATTCTGGCAATGTGGCTTGGAGGCACATGGAAATCAACAACCCCCAAAAAGTGGTAAATTGTTGTATTAGAAATGGAATTTCCTCTGTTTGATGTGAATTCACTTTGTTTTGGTTTTGTGCAGATAAGAAATGGAGAAGCTGAAATTAGTTTGGTAGTGAGAATGGTTGCTACTGTGGGTAACTATGATTATGTTCTTGACTGGGAATTCTTAAGAAGTGGCAGTATAAAAGTTGGGGTAAGATTGTTCTTCCGACACACACATATATGACAAGTTAAAAAAATTGCACTATTTAGTTGTAGTGAAACAAAAGGGAACTTACGTTGTGTATTTGTGTGTTACATGCATAGGTGGATCTGACAGGAATAATGGAGATGAAAGCAGTAGCCTATAAAGAGAAAAAGGAGATAGAAGAAAGGGTGTTTGGAACATTGGTGTCAGAAAACACTATAGCCAATTATCATGATCACCACATAACCTACTATCTAGACCTTGACATTGATGATAATAGGAACTCTTTCATGAATGCTAAGTTGCAAAGGGCAAGAGCAACTGGGTTTGGAACACCCAGGAAGAGTTACTGGACAGTTGTCGGAGAAATTGCCATGAGGGAAGCCGAGGGTAGAATTCGGCTGGGCTCGGAGCCAGCTGAACTGTTAATAGTAAACCCCAACAGAAGGACAAAGCTAGGGAATGAAGTGGGTTACCGGCTGATCCCCGCACAACCGGTTACTTCTCTGTTGTCTGATGATGATTACCCTCAAATAAGAGCATCTTACACCAAGTATGACCTGTGGGTCACTCCCTATAACAGGTCAGAGAGATGGGCTGGAGGCTTCTATGCTGATAGGAGCCGTGGAGATGACGGCTTAGCTGTTTGGAGCCAAAGGTAAAATTCTGTTTATTGGTTTTAGTGTATTTCAGTTGTTTAAATTAATTGTACTTTAATATAGTTTTCCTTTTTTTCTTAAAATAGAAAGAAAAAGTCTAGTTATAAATTTTTATTTGACCTTGTCGATCATGATTGATACAGGAACAGAGAGATTGAAAATAGAGACATAGTGCTATGGCACACAATTGGGATCCATCATGTTCCTTATCAGGAAGATTTTCCAGCAATGCCAGCAATTCATGGTGGATTTGAACTGAGGCCAGCTAACTTTTTTGAAAGCACTCCATTGCTTTGAATAAGAGTATGTTCAGCTGATTAACCAAACTAATAGTCATGCATTACTCCTAAACAGAAATAAGATGAAAGGTTCTGTAAAAATTAAGCAGTTATTGTTCTTTTAATATTGTAACGTGCAAGCATGTTATTCAATAAATTTTAATTCAAATCAAGAGACGTGGTTATTGTCATTTTCCTATACTACGTCACATAATTAAAAACTAAGGAGTTTTTGTGAGAATTAAAAAGAGGGTTAAATATGTTTTTGTCTCTTAACTTTTAGTAAATATTGGAATTATTTCATTTTAAAACTTTGTACCAATTTAGTTCTCCATCTTCGAAATAAGTGGATTTAGTCTTTTTAATCAAATTTTATTATATTTATTTAACATTTCAAGCACATTTCATAATTGTGTTCGACTTAATATCAAAGAAAAAATTTGTAAAACCGTATAAAAAACTCAAATACGATTTTGAAATGCTTACGAAACATCAAATAAACTTAACAAACTTTTATTAAAAGGACTAAATTCATGTACTTCGAAAAAAAGATGAATAATTAAATTGGTTAAAATTAACCAATTCCAAAATTCAGCCGAAAGTTAAGGGACAAAAAAACATATTTAACCATTAAAAAATATACACTTCAAAATGTAACACATGTAACGTCTTTTTTTTTTTTTTACTTATATTTAATTTTCTTTTTTAAACTTTTTAGCTTTTTATATATTATAACGAAAAATAATTAAGCATTCTGAAATCACCATTTTTGTTTGGGATATCGAAAAAAATCAATTTAGGATTTTATTAATTTTTTCGAAACAAAACTCCGAAACTGATAACATTATCAACAATAACCAAGTTATTATGCAGAAGTGTTTCGATCTTATATATATATATATATATATATATATATATATATATATATATATATATATATATATATATATTCGCAATAAGCTTAGAGTTTATACATGAATAATTTATTTCTTAGTTCTAAATAATTGTACAGATAGTTATAGTAAAACAGAATTATCTTTTTATAATTGTCTTAATCCTAGAAACTTTTTTTTTTTAATTTTACTTAAATTGAATATCATTATAAAACAATAAATGAGTAATATATCAGTGGTCAATGCTTTTAGGTAACTATTTATTTACATTATTTTTAATGGATTTTTACCTACGGAGATCTATAGAGGTGGTCCAAATAACTCTTAATCTTAGCTTAATTATTGTTTAGGTATTCACATTAGATTTAGATAAATTATTATGGTTTGATGAGTTATGTAAGTATTATTTACTTTCTCTGTTACTCATCGATCTAATGTTGTTTGCGTTGTTTGATACTACTTAGCTTGAATTAATTTAATGTGCTAATGTTCTTCTATGCCACACATTGTTTTTTCCACTGAATATATTTTTCAAATAACTTCTTAACTTATACCAGGTAATAAGATACACTTTCTCTTTGTATCATATTTATTTTAAAATATATATTATAAATATGAGGGATAATATCAAATCATATTAAAAAATAGTACTGTGTTAAAGTGTCGGTGTTCTTCCTTTATTTATCATAACATGTTAGGTTAATAAACTCATTAGTTGATCTTGATTTTTCATATTACCTTAATTAAGTTGAATACAAGTTAAAATAGATCACTTAGTGATAATTTACTGATATTCATGTGAAAACAATCTAACAACACACCATAGAAAGTGAAGCAGTTGGAGTTAAAAAAACAGTAACATTTTATTCAGTAAATTGAGTAAACTGCAGAGGAGCTAATGTTGAGAAGTGCAGTTAGGAAAGTGAGCAGGGTGGTATTATTTTGTTTCGAGGACTGGATTTCTCTCAAAGAAATTCGTTGGTCTGAGCTCGAAGCCACCACTCAAGGTTGGCATAATTGGAAACTCTTCTTGGCAAGGAACGTGACGAAATCCCATCGTGTACCACATCACTATGTCCCTGTTCTCAATCCTCCTATTCCTGCACATTAATTCACCACACCAAACATTCATCATTTCTCATACCAAAACCTTAAACTAAAATTATGTACAACTAAAGAACTCACCTCCGACTCCAAACAGCCAAAGTATCATCACCTCGACTACGATCAACATATAACCCTGCTACCCATTTCTCAGATTTGTTGTACGGTGTCACCCAAACATCATAATCCGTGAAAGCACCTCTAATTTGTGGGAAATCATCACCGACCAATAGTGGGTGTGCCATTGGTCCCGGAATCAAGCGATACCCGATTTTATTTCCCTGTTTCGTCTTTTTATTTGGATTTACCACAAGTAACTCTGTAGGCTTTGAACCCAGGTTGATTCTGGCATCAGCCTCTGTTTTGGCCGTTTCACTTACAACTGTCCAGTAACTTTTTCTGGGTATGCTACCATCTTTCACTCTCACTGTCTCGAAATTGTACTTCACAAAGGAGTTGGCTACACCATCAACGTCAAAGTCAAGAGAATACGTGAAGAAGTGATCATGGTTAACACCAATGGTATTATCTGCTACCAATGTGCCGTATATATCCTTTTTTATTTCCTCTGTGTTCGTATAATTCGTTGCCTTGAGTGCTAATATCCCGGTAAGTCCAACCTATTTTAAAACATAACACCTACTTTGTTCAATCACAAATTTAATGTAAATTATAAATTGTGGTTTTGAATATATGGATATAATTTAGTCTAATTCAGTCTCTATTTTTTGTTGTAGGCAATTATACCACAGATTTGATGCTGCCACTTGGCGTAAATTCCCAATCAGTGATATAGTCGTAGTTGGCCACAGTTGAAACTGTTCTCACCACTAAGGTTTTTTCTGATCTAGTCTCCGTAATCTACCAGAAAGAAGAGAAGGAATGTTCATGAAGTAAAATTATAGGAAAAGGGGAGAAGAACAAAAAAGATGTTTTAAAAGAAGGTACCAGTTCATTTGGGATTGCAGCTTCTGTGTGACGCCACATTATGCCACCAGCATATTTTTCAAATATGCAGAAGGCATTAGGTATCTCTACAGGGGTTCCATCTGAACTAGCATAGTATGCATTAATGAATGATGCATCGGAAGGACAATCTGTGGAAGCTTTCAGGGGAGACATAAACCGTCCAAGGCCATATTCGCCACCATCAAAGAATGTCTTGTAATACCATTCCTCAGTTGGGTCTTGGTATGGCACAAACAACTCTGATATGAATCCTTTGTATAGTACTGTACGATGTTTTTTCCTTTGGACATCATAATACGATGCTAGAGAAATAATTGGGCCAGCTCGACTGTCATATCCTACATGAAAATCCCAACTGTCCCAACTGTGTGCAGGAAATGGTCTATCAAACGTATGTATAAATAACAAATAAACAAAGAACAAACCATACAAAGAAAAACAAAGAATACAAATTGAAAAGAGATTTTGTTATTATTCATTGTACCTTACAGAATGGCCATCAATGGTGAATCCAGGTCCATGATCTTGTTTGGACTTTGGAGCAGAGGGTGGTTTCAGCTTGGAGGCTCTGTACTCAGTGCCCTCTGCCTTGGGCAGTGCAACCACATATCGATCATTATAACCTACAATTTTCATGTCGTCAATGTCAACGACCATTTCCACACCTTCCACGGGCCTCGCATAGAAATTAACAGTGCCATTTCTGTAATGGCACTTGATCTTCACAATCCTTCTGGTCTTGGCTTCTCCATACCACCCAAGAGTAAAGGCAACACACTGCACCTGAGACACGTCATTGAGACCTCTCTTCCTCAAAGACTCCTTAAACGGTTCGTGATTTAGTGGTAACTGTGTTGCCTCCTCTATTTCACCTGCGGTCAGTGGAGGGTAGCCATTTCCTTGGTAGACTTTGGTTGAGACGATGGAACGTTTGGACAAGTCCACTGTGATTTCGTGGGACTGCTTCTGTGATCTGACTATGACAAAGGCTCTACGTGGTGGTGGAGGAGGTGGTTTGGGTTTAGGTTTAGGTTCGGGTTTGGGGTTTGAGGAATCCCATGAAAGGACTTTGAGCTTGTCGGGTTCGTCCAAACCTACGTAGTTGAAGGTGAGGTTGTGGCTGGTTGGGTATGCCTTTTGGACTATGGTTTGAACAAGGTTGATCTCGGAAGGGGTAAGAGGGTCAAGTGGGTGAGGATTGCTGCATTCTGCAAAGCTCCAAAAGAGCACGACAATTGATAACAATGTCACCTTCATCTTGTGATCAATCTCTAAGACACAGTTTGCTCTTATATAGTGTAATGCATGATGGAGAAAAGGTATAGATTGTAACAATTGACAAATGAAATGAGAATTTAATTTCATGGTGGTAGGTAGTTACTGTGAATGACATATAAAAGAGAAAGGATGATTTGAGATTTCATCAACCACTTGATAATCACAATTAACCACTTGATAATTGATAAGCCACAATTAACCACCTCATAATCCATATCTAAATGATAATTGAAAAAAATATCTTCTTCGTCATATTTATAATTAAAAAAATACTTAATTATGTTTTGAATCAAATAAATTTAAGAACTTTTCAATTTAGTTTAAATTTTCTCCTCAAAATATTAAAAATTTTCAATTAACTCATACCAATAGATCTTACTCTTAATATTTTGGCTTAATTATCATTTTGATCCCCTAATTTGTTGGTGTGGTTCATTTTGGTCCCCTTATTATTTTTTTGTTCAATTTGGTCCTCTAATTCTTCAAAAAGATTTAATTTGGTCTCTGCCGTTAAGTTGACGTTAACATGTCTATGTACATGTCACGTGTCATTTTGTGAAATTTTGTAATTTTTTTACTTTTATTAAAAAAAATTAAAATGTCATGTGTCACTTTATGGTTGTGACACGTGTCAATTTGAGATTTTTTTATTCAAAAAATATATTGTTACGTGACACAATCGTGACTTGCCACGTGGCACTTTTTTTTTTAATTAAAATAATTAAAATTAATTTTTTTATAAAGTTGACATGTGGCACAACCACAACGTGACATGTGGCAGTTTAATTTTTTTAAAAGAAATTAAAAAAATTTAAAAAAAAAATTAAATTCCACAAAATAAAATGTGGCATGTACGAACCTTTTAAAATAATTAGAGAACCAAATTGAAAAAAAAATAATAATAAAGGGACCAAAATTAACCACACCAATAAATTAATTAAGCCTAATATTTTAGTGTTAATTATATGACATGTCAGTTACCTTCTATTGTCATCTTACTCAAATGTTTATATGTAATACCAAAAGACTTACTTTTAAAGATTTATTATATTTAACGAAAATTATTTTTGAAATAAATTAAACTAAAAATAATAGAAATATTAAAATATATTAAATTCTGAAATATAAAATTAAATAATAACAAACTTATTAAACTAAAAAATATTAAAAAAAATTCATAATTTTTTAATTATCTAATTTTACGATTCATACTTTTCAATTATGTAATTTAGTAATTTTATATTTTTATAAATTTATAAGGGCTTATAGAATATAAAAGTATTAACCAGAAAAATTAGATAATTAAAAAGTTATGAAACTAAAATTATAAAATTATATTTTTTATTTTATACTAAATAATTTTATTACTACCCAATAATCTTATTTTATATTTTATAACTTTAAATATTTTTTATCTTTTAATTTTATAAATTTAATTTATTTTAAAAATAATTTTCATTAAATACGTTCGACTCAGGAATGACATTCTTGTCATTAAATAGAGAAATTTAATTAAAATATTTTAAAAGTTTGAGGACTCAATAAATTTTAAAAAATGAATAGAAACTCAATTAAAAATTTTGAAATTTAATAAGAACTCAAAATATAATTAAATCTTAAAAAAAATATAAGATAAATACAAATTTTATTTGAATCATAGTACATATAAAATAATACAGTATGAAAATTAAATCACATTTAATACGTGCATGTGTTTACATATCTTTTTAAATATCTTCATTGTAAAAAAATTAAAATTTCTCTCTCTATGTTTTAGTTTTTTCTGCCTCTACCTTCTACTTATTTATTTTCGTAACAAAAATATTGCTTTTACCTTTTACCTATTTCTTTCATAACAAAAAAATATTGGGCGTAAATTTTGGTATGTATTTCACTGTCATTTAATTTGTATATGTTTGGTTTTCAAATTGCAGTTTTGGTTTTCTCTTCGTCTTCACTTATGAATATTTTTCTCATATTTTCAATGTGAACAATGAAATTTAGATAAAAAGGAAGCAAAAAATATCTAAAAAAAATTAATGCAATGAGATAAGTAAGAAGTACATGTAAATAAAAGTTAAAACTTATAAGTAAGATGAAGAAAACAAAATCAGTTGAATGAATGAATAAAAGAGTAAGATTGAAAGTGTTGACAAATTTATGAATAAATATTTTCATTAACAAATCAGTTAAGAAATCTATTATTAGAGGTAAAATAGAAGAATTAGATGTGTATACAAAAAATGCGTATTTTTTTTACATATATAGAAGTAAAAAATCAGTTATAAAATCAAATATTAGAAGTAAAATAGGGAAAGTAAATATATAGATATCTTAATTTTCTTTCACAAAAGAAATTACTTAGAAAATTTTAAATACATATATATTTAAATGAATTGTTTATATTTTAAATTTATAAATAATTCGCATGAATGAAAAAAATTGTATAAATGATTTTACTTAAATATGGGTTCTTAAAGTAAGGTGAATAAGTAATATTACTTTTATAAATAATAAAAGGTCTTTGTATAAAAATTGGGCAACCTAATCAAATGCATAATGATAATGATAATATGTTAAATAAGATATATTATTTGTAAAAGCTCACATCAAAAAGTGTTGCATATACTTTAAAGGGTTAATAAAGAAACTAATGAATTAAAAAAAGTCCATAGTTAATGAGATTTATCTTTATAGTTATTCAATATCTCGTTTTTTTATCTTGATTTCTACAAATATTTAACTTCAATTACTATTAAAAAATATAATTTTTAATTTTACGTAATGAATAAAAAAATATTTATAAATAATATATATATATATATATATATATATATATATTTATATA
>Ga0209589_1003131_pt1 | contig 29017 bp, 12 predicted proteins | sample CowpeawhiteBW_FD_187525 | JGI IMG/M metagenome (GOLD analysis project Ga0209589, IMG submission 187525) | Root nodule microbial communities of legume samples collected from California USA - Cow pea white BW (SPAdes) (version 2) | ecosystem: Host-associated > Plants > Roots > Nodule | place: USA...
ATATATATATATATATATATATATATATATATATATATATATATATATATATATATATATTTCAAAGAGACAAATTTTTATTGTCTCAATTTTGTAATGACCAATTGTTTTTTCTAAAAGAATATAATGTAAATAATTGTATTCATTTTAACCAACTTTCATAGTGTTGCTTTTAATTTTATGTAATTTTGATTATAATACTATTTTTGTATCCTTAATAGTATGGATTCTCTTATATTATACTTTTCTCATTTTTCTTTTCATATAATATTTCTTTATCAAAGAAACAGAAAACTATAAAATGAATAAATACAAATTTTTAAACTCAATCTTCTCATGCCTTTTTTTCTCTTCTCCGAAGGATCTGTACTATACACATTTCAAATCAGCACCAAACACATGCAATTGAATATTCTCTCATACTAGTCTTTTCTTTGTACCATGTTTTTCACTCATGTACAAAAAATTACTCCAATAGCAAATATCGGTTCAAATCATATAAAATTGACCAAGTCAACACCATATAAGTGTACAATTTCTATATGAAGAAAAAAAAAGTGTACATTATACAACAAGATAATATTGATTCTAAAAAGTTTTAGTCATAATTCAATTTCGAAGTTTAAAGTTAAACCACCTTGAACTATTGTAAATAAAATCAATTACTGTAATAAAAAAATGATTAATTTGACAAATAGAATATATTTTACAAGTGTTATCTCTTGTTCATAGCATTTGAGAGTTATACATTTTGAAGACGATTTCTTCTTTATTTATGCAGTACATATTTTAACATTACTTTGATTAAAGTTAACTATATCATCAAAGTGAACTAAACATTAAATAAACACATATAATACTTTATTACATTGGAGAAAACCTATTTCTAAAAATAAAAAATTAGGTTACGTTTATTAATTATCTTTTGAATACTTAGTTACGAAATCACATTATTAAAAAATTATTATTATTTATATTTGTTTCGGAGTAGGGGCCAAGAGCCTACTAAAAGAACCTCTTCGACTTGCGCTGCCTTTCTCCACTCCTGTAACTTCAGCGAAATCCACTCCTTAGCTCGATCGGCTGAGATGACGATCGGGGTACCTGTCTAAAGTACTCCGATGCTTAAGTCAGAAAGGACCGATCGGTGTATCAAAATATCTGTTGCAATAAATGCGAAATTAAGATCCTTACCAACCTACCTTTGGGCCCTATTTATAGTTTTCTGTGTGGGCCTGCGATTAGGGTTCCTTAATCACGGCCCAATGATCCTTTAATCAAGATTATTGACTTATTTAACGTTAATTAACTCGATTGATCGACTGTCTGATAGTGCAGTCGATGGCCGCTTGGCTAGGTTAGTTATACTGTTTTTAATAAGTAAATCATTCATGTGCGCATGGCCGACCGACAGACATATGCGAAGGAGTACACAAGTGTAAAGGGATTGATCGACCGATGGGTGATTCGTTGATGGTCACGTATGTTCTGGTTATCCGATCGACCGATGTGCCATTTGGGGTCCGTGTCGCTCGACTAGGTGTTACCGATGGGCCGATGGATATTAACATGATTAGGTTGTGACTCATATGTTCAACCGTTCGACTGATGGTCTTATGGTTTATTTGTCATCCGTTCGACCGATGGCCCTTAGCTATGTAGCTGATCGACAGAATCGATTTGCTGTTCGACCGCTCGACCGATGGCCTTTCATTTATAACTTCTTCAACTTTGGCCGATTGACCAATTGGGAGTACAGTACAATATTATTTACAGTGACTAATTAAAAACCATATATGATTAATGTTAAAAAAAACTTCTATGTAAATTGAGGTATGCTTTATATTAATTTTCATTAAAAATGGATTCTATTTCAATAACTTATAAAGTAATGGTCACAATATGTATAAATATAAATAAATAAAAGCAATGGTATTAACATAACTCATCGCGATAAATTTCTATTTCTAATTGAAATGACAAAAAAAAAGGTACCTGAATTCTGTTCTACAAATATTGCATATTAATTTACATTATATAAATATTAAAGTAATACATTAATATTTGTTATTCTATTATCTTGGTAATTAACCTTAAAAAGGACAACTTGTTAAACTATTGATGGATATTTTTCTTTGGGTAAGAAAATATTGATGAAGATTGATAAATTTACCAAGTCAAGTCAAAATAATTTCAATAAAATAATGGCAGGTTAAGTGATGAATTACGAGTTGCTAAAGGTGTTGCCATATTGGATTTGATAACAGATTCTGACTAATAATTAATTATCCAATTATCGTAGTTGAATAGAATAGAAAGAAAAAGACTAAGTAATTTTAAGATTTGATCGTAGAATTTTCATGATCATTCAATTATGATGATGACCTTTTAAGTACTTGATGGAAAAATGAATTTTGGAGTTAAAGACTGAAATCATGTGCACACACATGTGTGTTCCTGTTTTGATGATTAAAAAATAATTGTGAGATTTGTGACAAAGATTAGGTAAGAATCTTCAGAACAAATTCTGCAGTTTAGAATTTCGTAGTTGACTGCAGCTAACCGTGTCGCATATACACAGTCTAAGAATGTGTATTCATACGAATTTGGGGACACGTGTGTGTATTTATACTGTCATAACAATACTTAATTTGTAAGTGAATTAATCAAACTTAACGTCATCATTCAATGGTCCAAGGAAGATTATTATTGTTATTGTTTATTAGGAAACAAAAGAAGATTGCATTTATAAATAAACAAATAAATATGTAAGAGGAAGAAGATGATTAAATATTTTTAGGTATTTTTTAGTCTTTAATAAATTTGTTCTTTCTATGTTTTTTTCATTTTATTTTGGCTTGAAAGTTATGCAATGTGTAATGAGGAGAAAAACTTGAGGTGGGAAAGTGGGATTGACAAGTATTTGTTGTGTTGATACATCCCCTTGAAACCACTAATAGTTTATCCTTTCATGTAGAAAATTTTCACTTATTGACATAATTTAGAAGATTTGTATCTACTTGAATTAACCAATCCAATGGCTCACATCCATAAAAGAAGTAGCATTTAAGGAGGGAAAATTTGTGGGAATAAAGAGGGAGAGGTGGACTAGAATAGGAGTGTTGGATCGAATGATTGTCTCTAGACTAAAAATTAAGATATAACTCTTTTTACTTTAAAACATAATAGTTTAAGCATCACAATATTATTTTAACTTGACTCACCTGATATTTATCATTAAACATTTGATGTACCTTGTAATAATCCTTTTCTAAGCAATTATCCTACTACCAACAATCTCCTCCCAACGATTGTCATGCTGAGAATTAAACCTATGACATTGACTTTAATACTAATTGGTGGATTGAGTGTTTACTACAAAAACATAAGTTATAACAAATAGTCACGACAATTTCTTTTTTTTTTCTTTTATTCAAGAACATAGAAACACAAATATATTGTGATTTCACTGGTGCAGGAAGAGGATTTGGCAGCGGTTATTTTTGTCATTTTTCTCCGGTTTCAGAATTGAGGCATATTAGGACGAGGCCAAATGGGGTCAGGCTTTGGCCTCGGGTGTGAACCGAAGCAGAAACCCCACATTCTGCCTCGGTTCTTATGAGAACCAAAGCTATATGGTGCGATAGAAAATCAACCCTAGATTCTTCCGTCACCTGGGTTCTTCCGCTACCTTCGGACCACCATGGAAGTTGTTGTCCATCTTCGACTCACCAAAAAACACCACACCACCTAGGAACCTTCGCCACTCGCATCTTCATTCATCAACGAGTCCACTATCATCTCGCAACGATCATCGAAGACAGAACCACCAACGTTCACCTCAAATCTGCATCATGAACAACAACATCGTGGATTGTTGCAGCGTTCGCAGGGAAGGAGACCCAACAGTGCGACGTGGTGGTGCAAGGTAGACGGAGCAACAGACCTGTGGTGGCGTGAATAGTTGGAGCACAACAACAGTATGCGCGAGGCGCAATGAGAGGAATCACAGGCGTGAGGAAGAAGAAGAAGAAGAAGAAAAGGGATTTGCGTTTTTGAACCCTAATAGAACATATGGCCTCGGTTCAATTTTTAACCGAGGCAAAAAACTCTTTTTTGTACTAGTTCAATTTCACCCGAGGCCAAACATCATTCTAGTGGCATTTTTGAAATACTAGCCAACTTTTTGGCCTCGGTTCAATTTTTAATCGACGTAGAAAACCCTTTTTGGCACCGGTTTTCTTAGAACCGAAGCAGAAAGGTGTATTCTGTCTCGGGTATATTCTGAACAGAGGCATAAAACTTGAAAAAAATTACAAAAAAGCCACCGCGTCATTTTATGCTTCGGTTAAGTGACAACCAAGGCCTATAACACGAGTTAAAAAACCTAAACTGCACTAGTCTTTGACAAACCTAACATCAAACAATGATGCACCTTGCATTAGAAGAAAGCACAACTATAGTAATAATAGTGTGGTAAAAGGATTTGGAATAGGTTGGAAACTACAGGGATATGGTAGATTGAAGGTCCAAAAAACATGTAGAACATAAGGAGTAGAATATGAGTTTGGGTTGGGAAGTGGTGATTTGGGTAAAGATGGTTGACAATAATGTGTTAATGGCATGATGGATATTGTTTTGTTTAGTTAATAGTGTAAATTGGCAATAATTCATAACATGTTGAAACGTTGTATAATGTCATTTTATTGTTGACGAACAATATAAAGTTGTGTTTATAGGTTAACTACTTTTTCTATTATGGTTTGCCACGTCTCATTAAAGTCTTTTATTTAGTTTAGTAATAATTGCAACAATATAGCAACTTACGGTACAATTAATTTAAAAAAAACTAAACATATATATATATATATAGAAAATTTTTCATTAATAATCAATTTTAGTGATCAAAAGTGATTACACATTATAGTGATAAATTTAAATACCAATTTATAAATTTTTTTGTTACTTAAATAATCATTATTATGAATAAAAAATTATAATTAGTTTCTAAATTAGTCACTAATTAATTAAAGACTAATTTAAGAACTAATTCTTTAGTAACAAAAACATTAGTCTTTAAATGGTCACTAGAAAATCATATTTTAAGAGTGACAATGTTTTAAAATAATGAGATCCTATTATTCTTTTAATAATAAAAGGTTTATATATAAATAGAAATTTCATAAAAGAATTTCATTATCTAGAAAACACTTCATCTCTCTTTAATCTATTTTTCTAAAACTCTCTCCCTTCTCTCTAAAATCTCTCACCGTACGTTCATCATTTTGAAAATCAGAAACCACTAGAGTGATCACTACGACGAGATTTTCGAGTCTGTCCAATCAGTTCTCTTAAGTAAGTTGTATTTCTGCTCTTTCCTCGGTCAATTCTCTTAAAGCCTGCATGTGATCCTTTCTGCATTGCATGTGAATTCTGAGTTTTCTGTGAGAATCTCTACTGGTCAATGGTTCTAATGATGTTCATTGATCATGTTTCTGTTATTTCTAGGTTGAATTGTGAGTGTCGACAATAAAAAGGGGCTTTTAGGGTACTCCGTAGACGTCTGAGTCAATTGTAGGTAAGGAAAGCTAAATATACTGCTTGGTTATTATATAATTGTTTGATTTATATATCTCATGATTTAAGATGAGTTTTTGCTTGTAAAATTGATGTTTAAGAGGTATGAGATTTGGGTGTAAATTGAAAAGGGAGTGGTTTTGAAATTTGTCTGTATATGATATATGTGCTAGTACAAATTATATTGATAATGATATGGAAATGAGTTTTTGTATAAAGTCTGATGTATGTGAGGATCCTCTGGTGATTTGGACTAGTAATGGCTACAGAATTATGCAGAAACTATTGTTCTGCATAATTATGCAGACTTGTTGGGCAAATTATGCATCAAGGGTAGCTCTGATATGGAGGTCGTTAGGCGAGTAATTCTCGTTGGGCGACTTTCAAAACAAAGATGCCTTTGATTCATGCTTCGTTGGACGAGCATTTCTCGCTGGGGATTTAATTCTCGTTAGGCAACTATTTGGTCACAGGTCGAAACTGGTGTTTCGCCCAGCGAGAGAATGGATTCCCTAGGCGAGTGTTCTAGGGTTTGAACATATATCAGTCAACCTAAATTTTCTACTGTATGTGTTTTTGTACTTAATTGATAAAGATTAATTGATTTTATTGTGTTTCTAAAAGCATAGAATGAGATGTGAATTATATGATTTTATGGAGAAATTCTAAGTGATAGTATTCAAGTGAATGCAATAACATAAGGATTCTTTATGGTGATATCCTTTCTCTAATAACTACTCAAACTCAAATATAGTAGAGTAGGTTATGTCGTGAAGAGATGCAGGAGGTCCTAGGCATTACATTGGATAAAGTCCTAGGCACGAAGGGGACTTACCTTGTGAGTGGTTGGGTGATAACCCCTTGAGGCTAAACTCTACACAATTTCAGAACCACCACAGGTGCACATCACCATGAGTCTGATGTTAATTGCATACATCCGAATCATTGAGTCTAGAGTCATTTGTTTATGATGCATTTGTTTGACCATATGTTGTCTTGGTGAATTTGATTGCTTTAAATTTGTGATGTATAATTCTATAAATATTAGCTTACCCTTCCGCTCGTTCTGTGTTATGTCTTCTGTTATTTCTTTTGCAATGGTCATTTAAATGTGTGAGCAAAGGGAAGTGTAGGTGAAAATACTCCTTTATTGGACAACAACGAGTCTATCCAGTAGGAGTGGCATAGTAGTTGCAGCTTGTTTTGTTAGGAGTCTTAGAACTCTCGTTTTCCTCCTCCTTATGCTTTGTACATATATATAGATATAGTTTTGTTCATGCTGTAGTTTTAGAGGATGACTATATATTTATGATGCACGGATACGATACGTGTATCAGATACAACACGATACATTTATTTTGAAAATAATAGGACACGATACGTGATATATGAATATTGAAAAATGGGTACAATAATTCTTAAAAACATAATAAATATATGATTGTTATTGTGTTAATCCAAATTATGTACTAAAATTATCAACATAAAAGTACCATTGTAAGATAACTTTTAAATAATGACCAATTTTAGTAACCAAAAATATGTTAGAGACCAATTTTCTAATTAGAGAACAATTTATAAACTAATTATTTTAGTAGTCAAAACCTTGGTAGCTAATGTTAGTGACCAATTATTTTGGTAGTCAAAACTTTGGTTGCTAATGTTAGTGACCAATTTAGAAATCAATTCATAATAAACATTATTTTAATTATCAATTTAGAGACTAATTATAATTTTTAGTTTTTAAATTGATACTTAAATTGGTCACTATATAGTGACTAATTATTTTTGTTACTAAAATTGATCATTATTCAAATATTTTCTTGTACTGTACTACGACTTTGTAAATTAGATACTCCACTTTCAATAAAATATCTTAAAGTATCGAATACGGATACGTGTCAGACACATATACGTTACCCAAGTTAAAGTATCGGTGCATCATAACTATATATATATATATATATATATATATATATATATTGATATTAAAAAGCGGATAGAGAAAACGCATATAAGAAAACATATATATATATATAAGAATATATATATATATATATATATATATATATATATATATATATATATATATAATATTATGTTTAGTAACTTATAATTATTAAATGGGATATTACATTAGTTACCAAGATTTTTGCTATTACAGAAATTAATTTATAATTAGTTAGTGACTAATTTAACGATCTGTTTTTAATTATAATAGTAATTATTTTAGTAATTAATAACTTTTTATTTTGTAAATTGATGATACACTAACTAATAAATTTTGATCATTAAAATTGATGGTTAATCATACATTCTCTTATAATATATATATATATATATATATATATATATATATATATATATATATATATATATATATATATATATATATATGATACTGTAGCATAGCATAAGAATATTCCAAAAATGATGTAAGGAATGATTCAGTTATATACTCAAACATAATTAATGAATCACACGGACCTAGTAAAGCTTCCAATAGGCTTTAAGTAGATAAATATGATATCCCATGTTTTTATTCATAAATCATTTATCAAATTTAAAAATAAAAAAGTAATGTAACTATAGGAATGAAATAAGAAAAAGAAAAACAAACAAAGAGCACACTACAAAAAAAATTATAAGAAATGTCATCATATTGAATCAAAAGAAAAATTTAAAATGCAAAGGCAAATTTAAACTTAAATAACTTATTAGAAATAAGTGTGCAAGTTAATGAATAATTTTAGTGTAGGAACAAAATATTTCAAACAATATTGCAACAGTCTTTCTTAGAGAATAAAATATACATTGCATAGTAAGAGAATCTTAAGCATTGCGAAGTTTCATTGTATATACATTTTGTCTAAGTCAAGTCAAATGAATAATTGATCAAAGACAAGTAAGAGAAAAGTGAAAGAATAAAAAAATGAAAATGATAAAATTCAAAATAATGTGAAATTTGGCAGCAACTTTTTCATCTATGACAAAGAAATTGATAAATACTTGACATAAAGTAGTCACTGTCAGATCTATATCAACTATCCTATTTAACAAAGAAAAATATTTTCTTTGTAAGATATGTGTCAAAAAAGAAGCAGGAGTCAGTCCAGCAAGCATGTCACATTTGTAAGCTTATTATTGTATGTGCATGCTTATTAGAAAACTCTTTTAAAAAAAATTGTTTATTAAAATTAGTTTATCTATAAATTAAGATTTCAAAAATTTAAAAATTAGTTCTATTTTATATATATATATTTTATTTCAAAACAAACTTATAAAAAAATTATCCAACGTATTTTAAAATATTTACTACTAAGCTTATAATTATCTATAGACTCTAATACCCCATTTTAGCATCTTAAAAGTGACACTTTATTATAATATTTGAAACAAATAATTTAATATATAAAATATATTAATACAGTCTTGCAAAATATATGATTATATAAATATATCATCTATACACTTAAACTTAAACTAACAAATCCTATAAAAAATGAATCACTTACTAAAACTCTTCAACACCTTCTACAATTCTAACTGATAGCTCATCATTATTCAGAGGTGTCTCTCTAAACTTATACTTTGTCTACTCTTACCAAACAAGTGATCATCGCAAAAGAAGAGACGAACAACACAAGAAGACACAAAACACACAACAGGGTAAGCTAGTGTATAAAAAAAGGCTTAAATACACATTTGGTCCCTATGTTCGTTGTGTTTGTTCAATTTGATCCTCATTTTCGTTTTGCGTTCAATTAGATCCTCATTTTCGTCAAATTTTGGTCAATTTGGTCCTTTTTACTATCAGTGTTTAAATAGTTAACGTTTTTGAAAAGTATGTCAAGTGTCAGTTTCTCTGAATTTTCTAATTCTTTTTTAATTTTTTAATTTTTTAATTTCAAAAAAATTGTTTACGTGTTAAGTCACAGTTGTGTCACATGTCAATGTTAGTGCTACGTGTTAGTTTGTGATTGTATTATTATTTTTTTGGTTCAATTTAGTTTCAATATTCATTATTTTTGTTCAATTCGGTCCCTATTTTTGTTATCTTCAATTTAGTCTCAGTTTATGTTAAAATTGAACAATTTTTTTCTTTCAAATTGAGACCAAATTTAATTTTTTATCAATATTATATATTTATTTTTAAAATTGACATTATTATTAATTATTTTTTAAATTTAATTATATAATATTATGCTTAAATATTAATTGAATATAATTCTTAGATTCAATTGTTAAATAGAATATAATTATTTAAAATATTATTAAAATATAATTATTAAATGTTTTAAAAATATATATAATATAATTTAATAATTATATCTAATAATATTTTAAATAATTAGATTCTATGTAACAATTAAATCTAAGAATTATATTCAGTTGATAATTAAATTTAATAATTTATAATTGAATTTTTAAAAAAATTAATAAAAATGTCAAATTTAGAAAAATTATTAGTATAATTTTTATAAAAGATATTAAATTTGGTGTCAATTTGTATGGGACAAAATTAATTCATTTTAACCAAAATTGGGACGAAAATGAAAAAAAAAAAACATAACGAATATAGGGACTAAATTGAATAAAAATAACGAATGTAGGGACTAAATTGAACAAAAAAAAAACACAATCACAAACTGACACGTGGCACTGACATTAACACGTGGCATAATTATGACTTGACATGTGGACAATATTTTAAAATTAAAAAAAAAAATTAAAGCAAAGATTAAAAAAAATCAAATAGAATTAAAAAAAAACAAGAGCTGACACGTGACATTTAATGTTAAAAACATTAAGTATTTAAACACCGTTAGTACAAATGACCAAATTGACGAAAATGAGGACTTAATTGAATGCAAAACGAAAATGAGGACCAAATTGAATAAAAACAACAAAAATAAAGACCAAATGTTTATTTAAGCCTAAAAGAAATACTCTTACATATATTTATATCATGCCAAAAACCTATAATCAAGGTAGAAAGCATATATATTTCTATAATCACACAAGCGGTTGACATTAAACTTAATTATTCAGATACATGCCTTTGATATATGGTACACAAAAGGTGTTCACCTGTAAGAGTTGTTAAACTCTGCAAAGTCTAGCCACAAGGGGTCATCACCCAACCACACACAGAGGGTTAATCCCGTTCAAGCCTATGACCAAAGAACAAGTCTAAAGGCTAGTACCTCTTGCCACTCTCACCACATAACTCATTCTACTCTATATGAGTGTGAATGGTTATTAGAGTTCAAGATACCTCCCACCAATCATTCTCCCATATCAAGGCATACACTAAAATACTACCACAACCATCACCAGCAGTAACTTCTCCTTGAAATTACTTAAACATCATAACTTTGCATGCTTACACAACATTTCATACCAATTATCATCTTATATACCCACAATAACATTTTTATCTCAATTCATTGCAATAAGTACTATAGAATCTAGTTCAAGTATACAGAGAACTCCAAAGTACCCAAAACAGCAAAATAGGAAAACAGAGCAATTGGCGCTATATATTAAATACATCCAAACGGTGAAAACTATTTCTCTAACCACAAAATTTAGAACAAAGATCCAACCGGTCAAAATGAAGATTCACGTGTGTAGGATCATGTGTCAAAATTTTAGCTTAATCCGATTAATGAAGTCAGAATCTTTATTTTACCAATAAGACGCATTGTTGACAATTGGGTAGTACTGAGCGCCAAAAAGGGGAGTTGAGCGTTGATCAGCTCGTAAAAGCCAGCACTCAACGCTGCCATGGTGAGGCTAAGTGTTGTATCATATATCATCAATATCAAATTAAGGTTTTTAGGAAATCATGACCTGTTTCATAGCTCAAATTGGTACTCCTCCATTAGGTATTAGTCTGAAACAGTCTTTAAATCATAAGAATCAGTATTCATTAAACAATTTACATACCAAAATCACTCATACAATTAATGATAGTTATTGTAAGACCCGTGAAATTTAATTAATTAAATAATTAATTAATTAATAAATGCGGGTGGGAGAATTAATTATGACATTAAATTATGAGTGGAATGACATGGCAAAGTGCTAGCTTATGTGGTTGAGAGTACTTTGGTTTGTGTGAGAGGACTTGGGTTTAAGTCCTATGTATGCCATTTTGTGTTATCATTCCTTGTTATTTTAATATAGCATAATCATGTTGGGAAATAATATGATAATTGAATTATGATTGTTAGCATGAAATATGAATTGGCATGATGGTTTGATAATGATTTAGCAATGGCATGGTTATGGGTTTAAGTCTTGGAGAACTTACATTAAACTTTATTTTTTTGGCATTTTTGGATTTGGATTGAATATGAAAAGGTTGAAAGGAAACCCTAGTGGTATGGCAGCCAAGAGGGGGAGGGGAGGCTAAAAACAGATCATAAAGGGGTCCATGAATGGCAATTAACATCACAATTAAGTTTAGGTTCGTTTTATATTATCACCTAGCTTTTAGGACACCTTTAAAAGGCCATAGTGAGTTAAAAAGAAGGGTTTGGCAAGCTGGAAACTGTACCTACAGAGAGAGCACGAAAAATTCTGGAACTGAGTGAGGTTTGAGAGAGATTTGAGAGGCTGAATAGAGAGGAGCCAAGGAGGGCTAGTGTTCAAAGGAGAACTTTCAAAATTTCAAGGTTTAAAGCTAAAAAGGATCCAGGTTAGGGGAGTTTACTACGTTAAATTTGTTGTTTGGTATGAATTGTGTGAAAATCATACGTAAATTATGCATGATCTGTAATTGTTCTGAGATCCTGTTGAATTATGGAAATTCTCCAGAAACCGCCTGGCGGCTCATCTATTTTTGCGTATATTGCTGTGTTTCTGGGTGCAGCGCCTGGCGGTGAATCCCTGTACCGACAGGCGACTCAAAGCCTGTGACTATTCTGGGTATTTCTGCATGAACCGCCTGGCAGGATTGGTTGTGACCGCCAGGCGGCGTGGGTTCAATATTTGTTTTGGGTTTTTCCTGTGCGTTTGGCGTGAGTTGTTCGGAGGGAAAGCAATGGGTGGGTCTTAGGAGATGATCTGGTGTGAAAATGTTGTGATTTTGAGTGTGATTAAGAGTGGAATTCGATGGAACAGTGATAAGGTGGTTTAGGGTTAGATAAATGGAGTTTTGTTGTCGGGAGGCTTACAGGTGTGTAAAAAGGCTTTGGAGAATTGGCTAATGGATGTGTGTGTAAATTGAATGTGGGCATTGGAAATTCATTTGGGTGGATAGTGTACATTTGCAAGAATGAGGAATGGATGGAGTTGTTGGTATGGTGGTTCTGGAAAATTACCAGAAGAGTAAGCACCGCCTGGCAGCATGGGGCTTGCCGCCAGGCGCCAGTGCAGTGGTGGTACTGTTGCGTGTTTGGGGCGACATGCTATTAGGATACTAAATTGAATGATTTTAAAAAATTAGGATACTAAATTGGATGATTTTAAAAAATTAGGATACTAAATTGAATCAAAAATTTAAATTGGGGTACTAAATTGAAAACAGCTATTACACTGCCACGTGTCATGATTGTAAGCTGCCACGTGGCACGATGATAAACTGACACGTGGCAGTTTTTAAATTTTTTGAAAAAAATTAATTTTTTTGAAAAAAAATATTAAAAGAAAAATTAAAATTTCATGGCTTGACACGTGTCCTGTACGGACACGGTGTTAACTCCAACTTAACGGAGAGGACCAAATTGAATCTCTTTAGAAAATTGGGGTACCAAATTGAACATTCTTAAAGTTCGGGTACCAAATTGAACTTTCCGAAAAAGTTTGGGTACCAAATGTGTATTTATATCTTTAAAAAAATTAAAAAAAATAAAAAAATTAAAATTATAAATTATAAAAATTCAGAAAAACCACAAAGTGACACATGGCAGTCACTGTTCATGGTCGTTAATAATTTAAATTGTATTAGAAAAAAAGGATCAATTAAATAAAATTAACGAAAATTAGAACCTATTTAAATACAAAACTAAAATTAGAATTATTTAAAAAAATTTAACAAAAATTAAGGCAAAAAATTAACCTATAAAGTGAGTAAATAAAAAAATAAGATGAAATTAAGGACATCCGTAAAATAAAATAATACAGAATAAATAAGTGAAAAAAATAAATATAAAATGGATAAATGTCTTATCTCCTTACTTTATTACTTTATTAACAGTAAAAGAATTACTCTCTTTTGTTTTTTCTTTCTCGTTCTCTGTTTCTTCTTCTTACTCCTTGTTCCTTACTTCTTTTCTCTCTTTCAATTTTTCCTGAAGCTATAATTTTCGATTTGTATATTTCAGGTTTTTTTTTCATCCCTTTCCATGACCATGACGTTTACCTATTAATAATAGAGCATGTTAGACTTATTTATTATTTTTTTTACTGCAATCATTAATGACCGGTAGATTTTTCTATGGTTTGAATTTATCAAAATAATGATATTTTGATTTTTTTTTTTAATTTACTATTTCAAATACTCTTTAATTATTATTTTTTATAATGGTATAATATGATGATCTAAAATGATTAAAATAATAGATTAAAAGTTGATTGAATAATAAATGAAAATATCATTATTCATTAGCAAAATAAGTTCTTCAAGTGTTAAGGATTAATATTTGTATAAACTTATTTATCACATCAATGATATGTTTCATTTTTCATTTATTTATATTTTTTTACATTAAAAACACTAATGATTACCTAAATCAATTCATTGTCGGGTTGAATCTTAATCAAAGTTAAAATTACCTAGAATTGATTATAATTAATTTATAAAATTAATATGTGATTGATTTTTAAAATAGATTAAAAGATAAAAGATTCACGTCGAATGAAATTATTGTTGTTTTTATGTTAAAAAAATTGTTTTAAAATTAATTTTTTTATCACTGAATCAAACACACTTTGCTATCGATGTATTTCTCTTAAATGCCCGAGTACTAACTATTCACGTGGCTGTGGTAGTGTTAGAGTTTTCAATAAGAAAAAAAAATTGTGAAATCAACCTTGAAGGTACATGACACAATTGGCCTATAAAGTGAAAATATTTGAACAAACAAAATTTGACAAAGGGAGATTGAGTGACGTATGATAATACTTCAATAATTGATAAGGAATTTGAGGAAACATTGTATGTAAATTGACACAACTTATACATTTGATGTGTTAAAAGTTGATAAAATATTTAAATAAAAAAATGGTGCAAATAAGAATAAATTAAACAAACAACCTAAAGTGTTAGAATGATATACACAAATTAAATGAAAAAAAAAACAATAATAAACTACCTAAATACCTACAATAATGATAAATGTAATAATAAAAAAAAATAAAGGATTAATCTTTATAGATATTTTGGTTGTTGAAAATAAAATAAGGAAGATTATAGTGTAATTACATGGTGGTAGTGTAGTTGTTTGAGGTAAAAGAAATATTGAACACTGAAAGCAAGGGTAGAGTGAGGTACGATCAATTGTTGCAGCTTTAGCATTCTCTGTTTCTTTCTTTGTACAAAGTAGTGCTACTATCTATGTCAAGTCCATTTCCAACTCTCTCTCTCTTATTTCACACACTTTTCTTTTTTTTCTAACGTATTTTCTACTCAATAAACATGACTCTCTCTTATGATTCAACAAATTTTATATTAATTTCATATTTTTATTAAAAAAAAAATACTAGTGTTAGAAACCAAAACATACTATGTTGTGGACAAAGAATGCTCTGTCAACAACCAGAAAATCAGAAAAGCTTGTTTTCTAATTTAATTTTGAAAATCATTAAATAAATTAATTTGACATACCCTTCTCAGATACATACAATTACAAGGAATTCAAGTCTCTAATGAAATAAAACAGTTTTATATCGAACATAATACTACTAATCATATATAAAAAGAGAACTCTTAACTTTAATACATTAAAATTTTTGTAAAACTGGGTGTTATATTTCTTTTGTCTATTCATCACATCTTTATGATGTAACAAGATATATATAAATTTAGATATTTTACTTGATTATTTTTGGGGTATTATTCTGACATGTCTTTAAAATATATTAATCAACATTGAAATAAAATATTTTTTTTTAATATATTACTATTAATATATTTTTAATATGTAACATATTACAATACTAAAAACCTATTAGTAAAAAAAAATCAATAAAAAATTGAACTCATTATTCTAGAGATGATTGGAAGTGAAGGACTTCTTCCATGAATTGATAAGTTTTTCAATTATGTACAAGAACTCTTTTTATTCTTTGCAACCAATTAATGTTTTAATTTCATGTTAATTTTAGCAATCATTTTTTTTTTCAAATATAAAATTTACAAACCAGATAATTAAGAATAATCTGATCTTGTTTTGAGGTATTGGAGTTTAAAGACACTTGTTTAAGCAACACATTGGACTTTGATTTCTTGAGCATAATGATGCAGATAACATATGGTTTATAATATATAAAATATATTAATCAAATAAGAAATTTTAAAATTTATAAATTACTTATAATAAAATAATTTCAAATTTTGTTTAAAAATTTCAAATTCTTTGTTTCCTCTCATATTTTTTTATTAGTTTATGTTGTTTCGAACGTCCATGACTTGATTAAAATGAAAAATATGATTATTTTTTTGTTTGATATTAATTATGGTTTATTTAATGTTTATAAGATTTTTTTTAATTTAAATTATTATTATTTTTCATTTTGATATCAGTGAAGATTTTTTAAACCAATGTTGAAGCATTATTTTTTAGGGATGTAAACTAAAGGTTTTCAATTGATCTTTTTATGTCATTGTTATTTTTTATATTTAATATCAGTATTATTTTTTATGAATAATTTATTAACAAAAAAATTAATATTTGAAAAAGTTTCAGCCAACATTAACTATAACTATTTTAAGTTAATATTAATTGAAAAAAAAATTAACTGGTATCAATTAAAAAATTAGAAAAACCTCAACTCACAGTGTTTGTAAAAACAATCTTAATTGAGATTAATTAAGAAAAAGTTTTATCAATATCAATTGAAAAAAAGGAAAAATATGTTTTTTGTCTTCCAAGTTTGATTTCAATTTGGAAATGTCGAAACTTGGTCATTGTTTGGTCCCTGCACATTGAATAATAATAATTTTGATCCCTGCACATTATATCATATTATTATTATTAGTATAGTATTATTATTATTATATAATTATTAAACAGTGACCAAGTTTCAACCAGGGACTATTTTTAAATTAAGTTCAAACTTCAGAGATCAAAAACATATTTTTTTTCAGTTTTTGTGAAAAGTGTCGGCCTAGCCGACCCTAGTTTTAATATAAAAAATTAAATAACACGTGACACGCCGTTTGTTATTTTTAACGCCGTGTAAAAATAAAGAGAAAAAACAATGATTTTAAAAGTACAAGGACCAAACAATGACCAAATTTTGACAAGGGACTATTTCCAAATTTGGGTTAAACTTGAGATACAAAAAACATATTTTTCCCTTAAAAAAACGTTGATGAACTTTGATAGAAAAATGATGTAAGTCATGATCAATTAAACAAATATTAAAATTTACATTTTTAGTTATTAATATGTATTTGTATTTTATAGTAATTAAAATTATCTTTCCAAAATAAAAAAAATTAAAATTATCTTATTTAAAACAAGTATTTAAAAATAAGATAAATTCAATGTATTCAAATGTTCTGAAATTTCATCTTGTTTGGATAAGGGAAAATGGTGAAAAACATGAGAAGATTCGGAAAAATGTTAAATAGGTGAAACTATTTCCCTGTAATTTAAAATTTGACATTGTGGATTAGTTCACATGGGCTAATCAATTCTGCTAAATTACGATTTTAATAAATGACGATTATAAATTACGATTATCAAATTTTGACTAGCTTCCAAAACTTTGTGGGAGTAAGCATACTTGTAAAACACATTGTAAAATTACGATTTTACCTTATAAAAAAATGTTTATTTCCTATGTGTCCTTTGATAATTAACATTTCATGTAAGATTAGATGTTATTGGGAAATTGTAGAATGCTTTGTGCACAAAAAAAAAAAAAATTATACAAAACATAAATACTTAACATCTCCATTATACATTTTTTTATGTAAGTGAAATTTAAGTTGTGGAAAACAGTAGCCATTCTAATTTTATATAAACAACTAATTAAGTATTTAAAAATATTTTATTTCAAAGTATGTCAGAAATATGTAGTAGTGTTATATTCAAAGTTTAATTTGATAAAAGAAAATTCTTTTGTTACAAAATATATATATATATTATATAATATATAATTTTAACTTTAATGATGTTTGTTTTATAAAATTATAGTACATTTTCAAGAATTATATTTCCAGAAATATTATAGAAAAAATTTGTACTTGTCATAATATTTAAAGAATTTGATGCAATAAAATGTATTTATTTTGAAACACTCATATCCAGAGTTACTTTAACTATTATCAATATTGGAATTGGCCATAATTGTTCTTTATCTATCTAGTATTAAACTTAGAGCTTAAAATTGGTAATCAACTATTATTTAATAAGTTAAATATATTGTTATTTAGTTTTAATATTAGATCCAAAAGTTTATAAATGCATATCAATGTAAAAGAATGTATTTATTTTTGCATTTATTCACTATTATTATGATTTTAAGAAATTTGTTGTGAGATTTCACGCACAAGTTCGTTAATTGTCTATCATACAAACACTACACAAACAATTGTAAAAAACTATCATTGAAAATAATAAGGAAGAAAAATAACAAATCAAAGATAACGTGGTTTGGTAGAGGTATTGACAAATTTCAATTACATCTATAACATAATTCACTATGAACAAGTAGTATATAATTAAAGTTTTTACCCATAATATATGCATAACAAAAATAAGACATATGCATGATCAAGAGTCACATTGATGATAGTCAACATTCAACACTTACTCATAAAGATAAAAAAAAATGTCAAATTCTTTAAAGAATCACACATATATCATAATTAATTTGTCTCATTATTCTGACTATAATTATTTTTAATTGTTTTAATTAATATAATAAAATAAATTTAATTTAATTTCTGTTGAAACGTGTTATAATCGATCCAATCTAGACAAATGAGACAGAAGAGTATCTCATAACACAATCAATATTTGATCACATTAATAAAATAAGTACTACAAACATATGAATATGTACCTTAGTTTGTTATTCTCATTGTGATCCTAAAGTTGGATTCTTCGTAATTTATTTCATTCCTATTTGGACAAGTTATCATCTCATGTTCTCCACCCTCTGCATGTTCTAATATGGACCATTTTTTGAAAAAAAAAATTAAGAATTTAATTAAACAATCTTATAAATTATAAATTAAAAAAAGTAAAGGATTATTGAATAGCCGTTATTTTGAAAAACACAGTAACGCTTACGCTGGCAAATTCCCTGTAAGACGTAAGCACATACCACTTTTTATTTAGTTTTTTTTTGTTATAACAAATGCTATTACTGTATGCAACTTTTTCTTGTGTCATCTTTATTTATGAATCTGCAGGAACAACATTTTACACAGATAAATGCCATGTACCATAAAATGTTTCACCTCTTCTAAACTGTATTCAATCATAACTCCTAATCTATTAATTAAATATTTTTGAATTTTTTTTTAATTTCACTAAATAAAAAAACACCTATTGGGTTAAATATAATACACTGATTCTTAATATATAACTGATTTCAAGACTTAATCAAAGCAATCTCATAACCAAGTTTTAGTTGGATAGGTTAAACCTATTCTGACAACTATATGCTTTGACTGTAATTAATAAGTTGACTGTAACTATATATTTTAAGAATGATTAAAGCAGTCTTAAAAAAATAAACTCTAACTATTAAAACAATTTTTAAAAAATATTTATGACATGAATAACGTTAAACAAAAATTCTTGCCTTAGACATGTAACATCCTTAGTTACATGGACATTAAATCTAGAAAATTAAGAACATAAATTTAATCTAATAAAGAAAAAACCTTAAAGTGAGTATATTAGATAAGAGAATTTATAAAGAAAAGTGTAATGATAATTAGAAGTAGGTTTAAGTGCATGGTGAATTTATCATGTGATGTGTGTCCCTTATCATTCGCGTGCCCTCTGGTTTCTTTCTCGCATATTAGGCGCTGAAACTGACGTACCCTCTCTCGCTCTCTCTGTCACACTGTGGGGTCTCTCTCCATGTCTTGTCTTATCACCCTTTTCCCCTCTCTCTCTCTCTCTCTCTGGTCCATTTTACTTCACTTCTCTGTCTTTACTCCTCCAAGCCTCCAACACAGCACTACACAACACAACCCTTCTCTCTCTCTCTCTCTCTTTATCGCTCTCTGCACCTTGGTTTTCACTTTCCCTCTGCTTTAAGAACCCACCACTGCTTCAACTTGTGCCGTTGTTTCATGGACCAGACCTCATAGCTTATCTCTCATTAGTCAGTCACACCGACCCCCAGTGAGCATTTCCTCTTCATCTTTTTAGCTTTTAACCATCTGGGCTGCTTCCTTTTTTACTTCAAGTGCTGTAGGAACCATCTGGGGTGCTATGCTACCTAGTATGAAAAAGTTCTTTGCTTTTTTCCAAAGTTTTTAGCTTGTGTTTTTATGTTGTGGTGGCTAACTGGATTCTGGAAGTGCTTTTCAAAAGGGTTGTCTTTTTAAAAAAATTTGGTGATGTTTGTAAAGGTTTTGTTGGCTTGCTATGTTGTTTGCACTGTGTATGCATGTTTGAGGATTTGGTTTGTGTGGATTAGTGACCGATGAGAAAGTGCAGTGAAGCTCATTTCAGCATTTTCCTCAGTTTCTTGGTGTGCTATAATGTTAAGTCAATATTGTGTTACATGTTTTTGCTTATGTGCCCTTACTTTGGTGTTGCTTCAGATTGTTTCGTGGAGTTCCTGAATTTGTATCTGCTCGTTGATTCTTTTGCTTTCTGTTTTAATTACCATAATGTTTTAAAGTTTAGTCTTTATTTCTCTGTCCTTCAATTGATGTTCTGAACGCTCTTTGGGTCCCTCTGTCTGTCAATGAGCTTACTTAAGTTCAATGTGTGTGTGGATAATCAGCTAAAGCTGCAATTGAAGAATTGGGATATGACCACTAAACTACTCTAAATTTCTTTGTGGGGTGGGGGGGGATAGGGATTGGTTAAGCTACTAGTACAGTTTTTTTCTTGTTCATTGTTCTTGATTGTATTGTTAGAAGAGCCCATGGAAATAGTTCATGGAGAATGGCATTATAGATTCACTAACTGAAGTTCTGAAAGAATGGTATTGTTGCTGATAGTACTTAGGCTGAGAAAAAATTGTTGTTTTGAAGTTCAAGGTATTGATCCTTGAGCATTTCTACTCTTATCACATGATCTCTAACAAAATATGTTGTATGCATTGTTTGTTTCTGTTAGATGCTTCAGTGCAGTTCGTTTCCATTCTTTATTTCTGACATGTATTTGGTATTGTCACGTGAACCCTTTTTTTGAGCATTTCTAGTGCTGCAATACAGGAACAAGTGAGAGAGAAAATAATGCAGAGTCTTGTTGTTTTGTTTCTTGTCTTCTGGTAGATTGTATTTTTAAAAAACCACAACTTTTTGGTTTTTATTAATGGCTTGATCTTTTCTATCTCTGTCTGATTTTAACTGAATTCTTCTTGCAGATAGTTATTTATAATGTTTAACAATATATTCATGGAGGATGAGCTTGTCTCTGTTTTATTTACCAGATTTGTATGTATATCTAAAGAATGATATGAATCATTGGTAATAACAAGAATTCAGTGTTGCATGTGGTTGGAAACTGTCAAAAATCTACCCTTTCCCCTACAACTTTGTTCTTAACTGGAACTGTGATGAATTAATGCTTGCTACATCTTGTGATGAATTTGGTAGAGACATCATGAAGATTTCAAGTTCCAAGCAACTTGCTGTGGGATTTGCACTTGGAAATGAAGGATAGGCAACGTTGGAGAGCTGAAGAGGATGCATTACTACGCGCATACGTCAAGCAGTATGGTCCTAGAGAATGGAATCTCGTGTCTCAGCGCATGAACACACCTCTCAATAGGGATGCAAAGTCATGCTTAGAGAGGTGGAAGAACTACCTGAAGCCTGGCATTAAGAAAGGATCTCTCACAGAGGAAGAGCAGCGTCTTGTCATCAACCTTCAAGCAACACACGGAAACAAGTGGAAGAAAATTGCAGCACAAGTTCCAGGTCGCACTGCCAAGAGGTTAGGAAAGTGGTGGGAAGTGTTCAAGGAGAAGCAGCAAAGAGAAACAAAGGGGAATAACTGCACCATTGATCCAATCAACGATAGCAAGTACGAGCATATACTTGAGAGTTTTGCTGAGAAACTAGTGAAAGAAAGGCCTTCACCATCATTTGTTATGGCTACTTCTAACAGTTCTTTTCTGCACACTGATCAACCTGCGCCTGCACAGGCCTTGCTTCCATCTTGGCTTTCAAACTCCAATGGCACTGCACCTGTGAGGCCACCCTCCCCTTCTGTGACTCTCAGTCTGTCTCCCTCGACGGTGGCGGCGCCGCCTCCGTGGATGCAACCGGTGAGAGGACCGGACAGTGGTGGTCCTCTTGTTTTGGGGAATGTGGGTCCTCATGGAGGTGTTGTAGCATTTGGTGAAAACATGGTGATGTCTGAACTGGTGGAGTGCTGCAAAGAGTTGGAAGAAGTGCATCATGCTTTGGCAGCTCACAAGAAGGAGGCGGCGTGGCGGTTGAGCAGGGTGGAGCTGCAGCTGGAGTCGGAGAAGGCTGGCCGGAGACGGGAGAAGATGGAGGAAGTTGAAGCAAAGATGAAAGCTTTGAGGGAGGAACAAGCAGCTGCATTGGATAGAATTGAAGCAGAATACAGGGAGCAGTTAGCAGGGTTGAGAAGAGATGCAGAAAGCAAGGAGCAGAAGTTGGCTGAACAATGGGCTGCAAAACACATGCGTCTCAGTAAATTTCTCGAACAGGTAGGATGCAGATCAAGGCTCTCTGAACCAAATGGGAGATAGAGTGACATCATTCACATCTGGGAAAATTTCTAGTTTACTCTTACTATTATTTATGTCTTCAATTTATATGAACTTTTATAGTCATAGTAGTTTTGTTCCTGTCATTATTCTAAAAATTTGTTGTTACATATGGCTATTAATATCCCTATCTTTTCATACAACTTCAGAACTCGCACTAGCTACTGATGTATGTTTACAATCACTTTATGAATATTGACTTTCTTATCATTCCATTTTGCGTGAATAATGTTACAAGAATATTACATTTGGATGAAGTTGACAAATGCTCGAATAAACATTAATTGTAGCCTATTTTCTTCTATTCCTTTTGGCCTAAGTGGAGTTAAGTTAAATCTTCAACTGAAACTCAATTGTATTCTAAACTACAATTACTATTTGTACCTCAGTTTCAAATAAATTAAATGAATATATCTTAGAAGGTATAAGTCCAAGAAATAAAAAATAAACGAAACAAGGAATTATTTTTGTAAGTAAAAATAATTTCTCTTATCATGTTTCTCGGTACTTTGTGTAATGATATATATATATTTATTCACATATTCAATAGAAAGTCATTCTATGTGATACGCTATCAGTAAACATTGATCGATTACTTTTATACCTTGTTACCAGAGGCGGGGCAAGGGTGTCATGTCCCTCCATTTTATTTTTTATTTTTTAAATTATATGTATATATATTGAGAATTTTAAAATTTTAAAATCATAATGTATTATATATTGAAAATTGATGGAAATTAAAGTAGGTATATATATAATTTTTATAAAACACAAATTTAATATTAATAAAGAATAAAACATAAATCAAATATAATAGAAAATAAAAATATTTATTAAAATATATATTTTTTAATCAAAAGGTAAAATTAAGCCAACTAGAACATCTAGAAAGAGATACTCTTTTCTCCTAGCATCCTTAGCCCATTTATCCTTCTCTCTCCCTTAACCTCTGACCTCCCATCTCTCATGTGTTATCTCTCAACGTTATATTAATTTTGTCTCTCGTTTTTAGTGTCTTTTCTTTATTGTTCAACCCCTCATCTTCTATGTATATCCCTCCATAAATGTCTTACTAGGTCAGATGTTTTACCAATCTGGGCCCCAATGGAATTGGTCCTAACATCATATAACCCAATTGACATTGTGTTTAACACCACAGAGCCCCCTTAACATCACAAAGTGTAAGATTAAAATGTTTATTAGATCGAAATCAATTATTGGCCCAATCGATATTGAACTTATTAACCCAATCGATATTAGGCCTAATACCACATAGCCCATTTAGCCTTAGCTTCATGAAACGTGAGACTAGTAGCCCTTTTGGAGACCAAAGCTCTTGTATTAAACTAAATGCTCCACTTTTATCTTTGGGGAGAATAATACTTCGCCAAAACAAAGTTTATGTATTTCGGTTGTTACGTGACTTTTGAAGAACTTTGGGTGTGCCATTTATGTTATCTCATACAAATTGTAGTAATATTGCTTGTTATTTTGATTTCTATTTCATAGTAGTTTAGTGTATATCATAAAAATGTTAAGAGGTGAATACCTTATTTTGAACTAAAAAAACTCCAAAGCATTTTTAAAGTAATAGAAACTTTAGAGGTTTATTTACCCTATCGGTAATTATTTCCATTGGATTCTAAAATGCCATTTGTGTCTTTTCATACCTTAGAATTTTGATTACTCCCATCGAGATACCATTTGCTCCTTTCCATTCCTTTCAAGTGTAATTGCTTCTACCAGATTTTCAGAGTCTAGTTGTGCCTCTGTATTTCTTAGGAGTCTATTTGCTCTCATCAAATTTGATGAGATATTCTTTATTCCTTGGGAGTTTGGTTGCACCCATCAATTTTTCTTCGTTTATATTCCTTAAGATTCGAATTGCTCTCATCAGATTTGAGGAGATCTTTTTTATTTCTTAGTCTGGTTGCTCCTATAGGATTTGTCTCATTTTTTATTCCTTAAGAGACTAATTGCTCAAATTAGATTTTAGGAGGTCTTGTTTATTCATTATGAGTTTGGTTGCTCCCATCATATTTTTCTCATTCTTTAAGAGACTAATTGCTCTTATTGGATTTTAGGAGTCATCTTCTTTATTCCTTAGAATTTTGGTTGTTCCCATTGGATTCTTTTCCTTGCTTAAAAGACTGATTTTTCTTATCGAATTTTAAGAGATCTTCTTTATTCCTTAGGAATCTGGTTGCTCCCATAGGATTTTTATCGTTCCTTAATATACTAATTGCTCTCATGGGATTTTAGGAGTCGTCTTCTTTATTCCTCAGGAGCCTGGTTGCTCCCATCAGATTTTTATCATTCCATAAGAGACTAATTGCTCTCATAGGATTTAAGGAGTCGTCTTCTTTATTCCTTGGGAGTCTGGTTGCTCCAATCAAATTTTTCTCCTTTCTTAAAAGAGTAATTGCTATGTCATTAAAATAAAATTTTCTTTTTGATCGTGCAATATTTGTCTTACAAATTACTTTGGTATATGCATAAGCATTTTTACTTTCTCTTTGTGTAGATAAAAATGGGCTTGCAAAATTTGGAACAGAGGTCCAAGCTCAAAGAGGTAAGATGAAAGATGTAAAAATAATTTTGAATTGGGAACTTGATGATATGAAGAACACCATCAGTATGATTACTGAAAAAATTTGCTCCTTACAATCAGAGCTTTCCAAGGAGATGGACTCTTTAATTAAGGAGAATGAAAAGCTTATGTCACCGGATTTTAGGAGATCTTTTTTATTCCTTAGGAGTTTGGTTGCTCCCATTGAATTTTTCTACTTTCTTAAGAGAGTAATTGTTTTGTCAATAAAATAAATTATCTTTTTGATCGTGCAATATTTGTCTTACAAATTACTTTTGCATATGCATAAATAATTTTACTTTCTCTTTGTGTAGCTAAAGGATGGGCTTGCAAAATTTGGAATAAAGCTCCTAGCTTAAGGAGGAAAGATAAAAGATGCAAAAATAATTTTGGATTGGGAACTTCATGATACGGAGAGATCAATTATGATTATTGAAAAAAGTTGCTCTTTACGATCATAGCATTTCAATGAGCTTAATTGCTTAATCGAGGAGACTAAAAATCTTATGTCAAGTAAGATTGATTTCTTTCTTTATTTTTCTTTTCATAAAAAATAATTAATTCTTTTGTTTATTCACCCTAGTCGCAACATAAATCGCGATGGAACAATGACAAAAGAATTAAATGTTAGAAAAAACTGAATTTGGAGTCACCACTATAGGTTATTTTGAAAAACCACGAAAAACCCATTAAATAAGACAGGTCTACAAAAATCAGATTTTGGGTCTGTGAGTGGCTACCCGTAGGGACAATTTAACATCCTAGAACACCCGTCGTAAGACCGTTAGTACCTTTAGTTAAATATGTGAAACAAATGTGATTTTTTTCAATGCTTTTTATTTCTAAAAAATAAGAATAAAAGAGTGCATAAAAGAAACAAAAATATATTTTTTAATTTTTAGACCCGACAAGGATTCACGTTGTTATTGCTCCTACATATTTCGCTTCAAAAATGAAAAATCAGATGTGATGTAGTTCGAATTCGACAAAACAGTATGAAAATGATTTTGAAGGATTTTTTGTTTTTTGGAAAGTGAACCCGACAAGAATCGGTTGCTCAACAAAATAATGATACAGAGTGTAAATCGTATGAATTATGCGAAACAAAAAGTGGGGTATGTAGAGGGAGTTTACAATCCACTAAATAAAACTCATGAGGTGTCACGTGAACAAAAAACATGAGGACATGCAAAGTAAATTAATAAGTAGCCAAGAAACATAAACAAAAAAAAAGGTATGATTTCTTTTCTTCTTTATTTTTTTCATAAAAAATAATTAATTTCTTTGTTTGTTCACAACATAAATTGTGATGGGATGGTGACAAAATGATTAAATGATTGAAAAACAGAATTTGAAGTCATCACCATATTTTGTTATGAAAAACTACGAAAAAAAATCATTAAATAAGACATGATCTACAAAAATTGGAGATCTTGGGTCTGTGAGTCGAAGGGTGTTACAACATTCATCCTAAGACGGTATTTATCTTTTTTTCCAAACATAAGAATAAAAGAATGCATAAAAGAAACAAAAAAAATTATTTTAATTTTTAGACTCGATAATAATTCACCTTACTCTGACGTATTTGTCTTAAAAATTGAAAAATCAAGGCCACTTAGTTCGAAATAAAAAAAAACTATATGAAAATGGTTTTGAAATATTTTGGATTTTGTAGGAAGTGAACCTGAAAAGAATTGTCTCGCAAACAAAATAGTGGTACAAAGAATAAATCATAAGGGGTGCATGAAACAAAGCGTGGGTATATGGAGTGAGCTTACAATCCACTAAATAAAACTGAGGTTAAGAAAACATGAGGATATGCAAAGGAAAATAAGTTGCTAATAAAAAAAAAGAGGTATGGTAAGTAAGTAATGGATGAGCTTGCAAAATTTGGAACAGAGCTCCTAGCTCAAAGAGGTAAGATGAAAGATGAAAGATGTATAAATAGTTTTGGGTTAGGAAACTGATCATATGAGCACCATCAATATGATTATCGTAAAAGTTTGCTCTTTATAATCAAAGGATTTCAAGGAGATGCACTCCTTAATCGAGGAGAATGAGAAGCTTATGTATGGTAAGCTTATTTTTGTTTATTTATTCACCCTTGCGCCACATAAATCGTGACGGGATGGTGACAGAAGGATTAAATGGTTGAAAAACAAAATTTGGAGTCACCACCATGTTTGTTTTTAAAATTTTAAAAAAAACCTTAAATTATACATGGTATACAAAAATCATAGCAAAAATCATAGTTTGAGTGTGTGAGTTGGTTACCCGTAGGAAGTTATTACCACCTACAATGCTAGTTCTAAGAATTAGTAATAAAAAATTAAACCTTTTTGTAGACCCTACCACCAAGAACCTGCTAAATAGAATATAAACGTCACAACAACTTGGTAAGAAAGTTACAAGAACATATAAGTTTAAATTCAAACCCCTACGGATAAATATGCCTACTAAAAAACAAAATGACTAGCAGAAAATTTTACTCTCATAATTGTAACACCCCATTTAATTTATAATCATAATTAAAGGTATCGTTACATAGGATAATACATAAGCGCAATCTTGGGGTTTAAACACCACTCCTTACAATAACCAAGGCACACCACGATGCCAAAAAGAAACAAGTTATAAAGTTTAATAGTATCAGATAGGAATTTAAAGGACAAACTAGTACATGGGCCATAGCGCTAAAGAAAAGCCCCAAATAAAACATGAAGTCCAGCCCAGGTAGACTATGCAGCAGAATCATCTCTTCCTTGTTGATCTCGAGTACCTCTCACATCTGTTCCATCAATAAATTGATGATCATCGTAAAGGTAGAAGGACAACATACAAAGCAATCAAACAAACAAAGGGTAAGATAAAGTAGAAAACAATTTATCATGTAATTACATGCTATTTCACAATCCAAGTAGTATATGTCATCCAAACATGTTATGACTCCTCAAACAATTTTCCATTGCTCAGGCATAAGGGTCTCACTCAGGCGAGAGGGACTCTCGCTCAAGCGAGCTCCCTTCACCTAGGCGAGATGGGAAGAAAACTACGTTTTCCCCATTTCATCCGACAACCACCACTTAGACATGACTAATAAAACGACTCCAACACCTATAGTCACTGGAAACTTTGCCTTTGTGCTAAGCGATATGTGTGCAACTGTGTAGATTGGTTTAGTCACTACTCTCGAAGTAACTTCCAACCTGCAACCTTAAAACTGGGATGCTCCTCCTTACCTACCCAACCAACTTGTATTTGATATACCGATTCGTCTATCATATGCTCTCCACTACCTCTTGTAGGTTTTATCAAAGTCTCAGATGACTTTAAGTCTCAAACTAAGCATGTTCGTTATCACTTCCCATCACCTTGTTTACTCCTTTAGGCCTCACTCCACTGACTTGATCATTATTGAGTTTTGGCCTACTGCCTCACCATCAACACTCTTGACCCCTTTTACGCATAACGATACTCATAACATCTTACTTCCTTTGTTGGCTTCAACCAAGGATACAAAGTTCCCTACCGAGTTATTCCATTTCCAATTTAAATCTCTCAACTGATTTCATCGCCATATCGTTTTGACATCCTATCGAAGATGTAACCAAATTTAATTTTTATATCAAAGTTATAATGATGTGAATTTTAATATATTATATAAAAATATTTAATAAAAAATGTGAATTTTAATATAAAAATTAAATTTGGTTTTAATTTGGAGAGGGACCA
>Ga0209589_1003132_pt1 | contig 29013 bp, 10 predicted proteins | sample CowpeawhiteBW_FD_187525 | JGI IMG/M metagenome (GOLD analysis project Ga0209589, IMG submission 187525) | Root nodule microbial communities of legume samples collected from California USA - Cow pea white BW (SPAdes) (version 2) | ecosystem: Host-associated > Plants > Roots > Nodule | place: USA...
ACTTAGTTTTGGATTGTTTTATTTGGTTTCTGTCTTATTCATGAAAGCACCCAGTTTAGTTAATGGACCATGGGTGATGCAGAAGACTTTGTCAATGATTGAATGAAAGAGCAATGATGCAAATACCATATATGAACGAACTTTACTCAAGTCTGCACTGTGCAATTAGAACATTGTGCGTAACTCCCCACATAGTTATTCGTTACTCCCCACTTAGTTTTGGATTGTTTTATTTGGTTTCTGTCTTATTCATGAAAGCACCCAGTTTAGTTAATGGACCATGGGTGAGGCAGAAGACTTTGTCAATGATTGAATGAAAGAGTAATGATGCAAATACCATATATGAACGAACTTTACTCAAGTCTACACTGTGCAGTTAGAACATTGTGCGTAACTCCCCATACAGTTATTCGTTACTCCCCACTTAGTTTTGGATTGTTTTATTTGGTTTATGTCTTGTTCATCAAAGCACCCAGTTTAGTTAATGGAGCATGGTTGATGGAGAAGACTTTGTCAATGATTGAATGAAAGAGCAATGATGCAATTACCGTATATGAACGAACTTTACTCAAGTCTGCATTGTACAGTCAAAAAATTGTGCGTAACTCTCCACATAATTATTCGTTACTCCCCACTTAGTTTTGGATTGTTTTATTTGGTTTCTGTCTTATTCATGAAACCACCCAGTTTAGTTAATGGACCATGTGTGATGCAGAAGACTTTGTCAATGATTGAATGAAAGAGCAATGATGCAAATACCGTATATGAACGAACTTTACTCAAGTCTGCACTGTGCAGTCAGAACATTGTGCGTAACTCCCCATATAGTTATTCGTTACTCCGCACTTAGTTTTGGATTGTTTTATTTGGTTTGTGTCTTGTTCATCAAAGCACCCAGTTTAGTTAATGGAGCATGGGTGATGGAGAAGACCTTGTCAATGATTGAACGAAAGAGCAATGATGTAATTACCGTATATGAATGAACTTTACTCAAGTCTGCACTGTACAGTCAAAAAATTGTGCGCAACTCCCCACATAGTTATTCTTTACTCCCCACTTAGTTTTGGATTGTTTTATTTGGTTTCTGTCTTGTTCATCAAAGCACCCAGTTTAGTTAATGGAGCATGGGTGATGGAGAAGACATTGTCAATGATTGAATGAAAGAGCAATGATGCAATTACCGTATATGAATGAACTTTACTCAAGTCTGCATTGTACAGTCAAAAAATTGTGGAACTCCCCACATAGGTATTCCTTACTCCCCACTTAGTTTTGATATCTGTTATTTTGGTTTTGTGTTGTTTGACAAAGATCCCAGTTCAGTTCATGGAGCTTGGGTGCATGGAGAAGACTTTGGAAATTATTTAATGAATGAACAATTATCCAAATTGAGTATATAAATGAGTAAGTCCCCACTTTGGTTACAGTACTGTGCTTTCCCTATACTGAATTTAGACAAGTGCTCCTTTGAATGTCCATTTGATGATAGAAATTACATTTTGAGAGACTAAATGAATGTTCAATGTTCCAAAATGATACACTTGATTGAGTTTAGTGAAAGCTGGAACATTTTAAACATACAGTGTATTGTAGCTCCCCACATACGTTTGCGGTACTCCCCAAAACGATGTTTAACATAGTTTTAGTGAATAAACCACTTGAAGTTTTGATACGACGAACAATAGGGACAATACTAAGCAAATGGTTGCCGCCGACGAAGGAAGGTGGCCACAGAGTTCGCAAAACACTACCAACTCCAAAAGCTTCGTCTTCTGGATGATAGGGATAGTCTACCCAAAAACTGTAACTATCCTCCACTAACGACAGCGAAATGCTTGCCGGAGACACACTTTCAGTGAACCGGAAACTCTGGCAACCTTGCTTCTTCTCTCTCGCTCGAAACGCTTTATCACTTACATTTTGGTAATAAAAATTTTAAAAAACCGCTGCCACGTGCTAACTTATCATTTTCCATATATAAATAAGTAGCTAGTTATATTTAGCTGTAGGTTTCTTCACAAATATTAACCGAGGGTATATTTCTCTCCTCCCATTAGTTGCTGCTCATGGCTCTTGTATAATGCTCTTGTTGAGCTCACTTTTTTCTCAACCACAAAAAGTTTACAATTCTTGTTTCAAGGTTTCAGTCACTCAAATTTTTGCACTGGAACTGAAAGCTTCAGCTCATATGCGGCTTGAAAGCAATCTGCTGCTTGTTGCAATGAACCTTCCATTTTTGAAACTAGTCCAAGGTTAAACCATGCATCATGGTTTGTAGGATCTAATCTCAAAGCATTCATTAAAAAGCTTCTTGCGATTGGGAGTGATTGCATGCCAAGTTTAAGCATTAATTTTGCAGCTGAAATGATACTGGGAATGTGATCTGGTTCTATTGACAATGAGACTGAGAAGGAAGCTAAGGCCTCCTTATGCAATTTTCGAGATTCAAACAACAACCCTGTCATTGTCACATGCAAGTAATTTCAGATTGGTAAATAAAAAAATGTAGAAATATACTGCAGTTCAACAATGAAACTTGTTCCATACCAGTAATATGCCAACTTCTTGGAGAAAAAAAATCTATCAACTGAGCCTTGTCAACACATACTTTTGCATCTAGAAAGGAGCAAAGATCTACATAAATGCTAGCCAAATCTTGCCACACTTCCATTTCCAACTTCTGTTGTTTTAATGCCTGCAAAGAGATGAAAAGTCAAGGCGATAAATTCTTCTCAAGGATTCAGGAGATTACTTAAATACCTACACTAGCAAAAAAACTGTCCCTAGTCATAAGCATTGGATATTGGACCAGAAAAATGAAATATACAAGAGCAACTTCATAGTGTTGTTCCCTTAAACAATACTACACACCTCATGCCTGAATGCCTTAGACTGAAGCCAATGCTCCTTTTGTGATTCAATTACTGCTAGCAAGATTCTGTAGGTTTCTACTGCTTTCTTAGGTTGCTGCTGTGTAATTTGAAGTATAGCTTTCAGTCTCAGTAGTTCTAACTGGTCGATACTTCCAGCCTCATCTAAACCAAAATCAACTATAGTTTCTGCATCCTTAAACCTCTGTTGCGCTGATACTATGAGTGCTAACAACTGCCAACCTCTTTTTGAGCTTCCAGCCATCATGTCAGAGTATATCATTAAATTGTCATATGCTGCATTTAGATTTCTTTGGATTGCATTTTCCAATCCAAGGCTGAGTATCACTTCTGGATCATTATTTCCATTTGAATCCACAGCATCATTTAGAAAGTACAAAGACTCTCTCTGAAGTATAACTCTTTCAGAATCTAGAACAGATACTCTTGCAGCAGCCCCTTTGCAAATACCCAGAAATTTTTGGCCCTCACCCAGAAAATGCTCATTTTGATGCTTGGCTAGATCAATAACTTTCTGTGAAAACTTAATGCCTTCATGAGCATGGTTTGGACATAAAGAACACAGCTTTGCAGCAAACAAAAATGAAGGAAAATAGGGTTTATGCTTAGCTTCAGAACTACCACAAGCTTTCCTCAAAAGGTTCAAGGCTACTTCATTCTGTCCTGCTGCACTGTAACATAGAGCAAGAAAGTGCCACCTCTCTGCCCGATCATAAACCCCTGGAAGAATCTTCTCTACGCTATCTGCCAGTGATTCAAACATTCCAGTAACTGAAAGTGAAAATGTAAGATGATCCATTATTTCAGGGTCCCAATCTATTTCCTGAAGTTCCATCTTTTCTGAGAGTATCAACAGCAAAAGTATGGCTTCTTCAGTACCACTCATAGGTGTTGTTAAACCATTCACTTGCAGCTGAGAGGGTAGGTTTACTTCAGCACCACCATAGAGAAGTGTGGTAGCCAAATCTTTTTGTACCCTGGCCAATCTCCATGGCTCCAAATTCCATGGCTTGATCAGAGCCCTCCGATAAGCAGTGACAGCTTCGTCTAGAAAACTAGCCTTGATCCATAGATTTGGAAGCAACTCCAATGCTTTGTGGAACATTTCCTGCAACTTACAATCTTCACCAATACCCTCAGGCATTCCTTTAGGAAGAGCAGATTCTACTGTGTCCACAATAATTCTGCACTCTTTTGCAGCCTCTGGTAAATAAGAAAGCAGAAGTAATTACTAATTACTAATCAGTGTATTAGTGGCTTCACAGACCAAAAACAAGACACAACCATTCATATTATAATGTCGCACTTATGATGCTTGGATGATGATACTATGGACAATTGTTCAAGATTCTCTGACATATAAGAGCCAAACTTTAAATCAAACAAAACAAAAGAATATGAAGGTGGTGATACCGGTGTATCTTCCAAGTTCTTCTAAGGATTTGGATTTAAGCAAAATTGCCTCTAGAAGCAGGCTTACTGAATGCATTGACATTACATTTGGAAGCACATTATCAACCTTTGACCGTGGTTTTCTTTGCTTGGTTCTTTCGGCTATGGCCCTGATCATTCTCGGGGCCAAAGTCTTTATGTCTATGCCTTCAAAAACTTGAAGGGCAGCATCAAAGTTCCCTCTTTGGTATTCAAGCCTCCCCAGCAAAGCCCGAGCTTCCTTAAATTCACCAAAAAAGGACAAAATTAAAATCAAACAGTGGTCTTAAGTTAGCAGAAAATATTTTCACAACATGCTGGTTTGAAGAATAATTTCACTGAGAATAAAATACTAATTAATACCTCATAGTTTAATGAGAGTGTTTCTTTTAAAGTAGATTCAGCTTCTTCCACTTGCGTCTCATCAAATTTGGATTCCCAATCCCCAGTCCTTGAAGAAAGACCACTTGCAGAGAAATCCCTTGTTGCCAAGGACTCAGGTGACTGTGGTGCCTCTTCAAACTTGAATTGCTCCCCGGAACAAGCACACAACATCTTCCAAAAAGTGTGGTTTTGAAAGTGAACCCAACACAAATCACTTCTTATTGCACACTCTCACAGGGCTCAACACCTTCAACAAACACGGTTCTGTTAAATTGATTAACACGGTTGAAATGGTTGGAGTGAACTATCGTTACTATTGAGACTGATTGTTCCTGTAGAGCTAGAACAGCAATGGTCTTAACTTTAATCAGCAAAATGAAGAATGCCACAGAGTACCCTTTTACCTTGAATTTGGAATTTCACCACTAGTGTCATGAAATGCAAAAACATAATGCTAAGAATGACACGTTCATGCAACTGAAAACAAACCACGTAACTTGTGGGAACACAAGAAAGATAGAGAGAGAGATGATGACAGATTTTTCAAATTCAAAGGCAATGATGGATGTCATAAGAAAGAGAAAAGGAGGAAAAGTTTTCTAGATGAACACGGGTGGACATGTGAGAACTGAGAAAAGAGAGAGAGAGAAACAATAATAGTAAGAACAGTGCCTAGGACTTACCAACCATAGCTCAGATTCCAAAAACCTGAACCTTATCAGTGTTTTACGCCATGAAAGCTACCCTTCTGTCGAACTTTCTGTTTCTATGTTTGGATTATCTGAAACTGGTCCTCATTGGTTAAAAAAACGCACCCCTTTAAAAAATTCAAAACCTTTTGGCCTAAGTAAAGAACAACTCACTCTTGGAGTGTTGAGAATGTTTGGTAATAGGAGCATTCAAATGTTGTTGGTAAATTGCTTGAGTTGGTTTGAAGTTTCAACAATGTTGGTGTATGTGTTCACACTCCACACCACACTTGATGGAGATAGTGGCAGAAGTAGTAGCTTAAGAGTTGGAGCAAGAATTAACGGAAGAAAGTGAAATGAAAGGAAAAGCAAAGGGTGTTGTCGTGGGTTGCCACTATCAACATGTCCCCATACATTGGTGTCCACATTAATGTTGTTTACTTTCCAACCTTTTTGTCAGTCACTGTATCCGAAACATATATTATGATTGGAAAATGTTGTTTTACACACACAAAGAATAAAATAATGGATGTAAAGGATATATAATTTTTTTTTAATGTCAAAATAATAGCACCCATTATATTTTTCTATGCTTCAAATGCCAAATTTTTAAATAATCAATGAAATCTGTTCGAGAGATATACAATCTAATTCACTTTTTATTTTGGTTAGTATCATTTTCAAGTTTTCTAAGGAGCCTTTCGGATATTTGTGGTTAATCTTTTCACACAGAAAATTAAATAATATATAAGAAAAGAAAAATTAAACTTGTATTAAAGTTTTAGATTAAAAATGATGTTATACTATGTATTGTTCCCTCCATATAAGAGATGTTAAAAAAATATAGAGATTAAGAATGTGTTGAATGTATAAGTTTTAAATTAAGAATATATAGGAGTGATGTTGATGGTGATCAAATCGATAACATTTTATACATAAAGAAACCAAGTTAATAATATTTTATGTATAAATGATGAATAGAGAATTTGCTACACATAACCATTAAACTCCTTTATTTAATACCAAGTAAAAGAAGAAAAAAAATAGAAAGAGAGAAGTGTAAGTTTAATGTAATGGTAGAAAACAATAAATGGTTTAAGCTTTTGCATGAATATGTAAATAAGAGGGATAATTATCCTAATTTATTTTTTTATTGTCGTTTTTTAATTTCGTAAAAGTTTTTTGCTTACAACGATTAGATCAAGAAAAAAAAAGAATGATGGGAAGAGGACGGTTGAAGAGTAATTTCATATTTTTCATACATAAAAAGTTAAACTAAATATTTAAATTAAGAGTTTGGTGGATATACATTCAAGTGTAAACAAGTTTCATGTTCATTCCATCATAAATGACAAATAATTATTATTATAAAACTCAACAATTTTTTTGTGTTGACTTTTAGTTGAATGATAGTATACAGTATTCACCATGAATAATTTTTATACATCCACAAATAATTTTCTTACTTCGAAAATAGAAAACCTTTTTCTTTTTGAAAACTGAATGTCACTTTTTGAAATTAACGAGATTAGCGGATAAATTAAGGCACGCCTCTCTTAATTATCGCGCCATGATAAAGATTAATATTATAATGACTTTCTTATCTTATATCAGAGAGTGTTATGTTACTGTCTAATCAAATCATTAAGTGATTTTATAGCATCATGGTTACTTTCTGGACAATAAAAATTTCTTCCATAAACGAACTTCTAAGTTACTATTTTAATTTGATAATTTATTTAGTATAAGAAAATATTATCAAATAAAATCTATATCAATTTCATTGAATCACATGATTTTCCTTTTTCGTAGTATAATTGTTTAAATTTCATATTTACTAAAAAAATATTATTAATGTTATTAATTTTTATTTGTTTAGCATAAAATCAGAATTTGACAGCAACAACATCACCTTTGTAAACTACCAGAGCACTTAAATGGTTATTATGACTGTGGTCGCCATTACATAAGTACGCTTTTATATTTGTTTCTGGACAAAACCCCTTAAATTAAATTAATTTTAACATAGTGGAAAAAGCGTCATGCTATTTTTGTTTTAAGACAAAAAATTAGGAGAAAAACCTTAAACTTCGAATTAAAGATTATCCTAAATGACCTAATTATCGAAACTGATGAAATGCAGATTGAAAACATCATTTTAACAAATAGATTTAAAAAATCAATAATAGAAAATTTACCAAATTTCTCGGCTGAATTTTCTTGAGAAAATGATTGACAAGACGATGATAAAGTGGTGCGTTAATGAGGGGTGTTTGTTTGGTATTTCCTAAAAGAGAAACATTTTATGAACAGTGCGTGACAATATTCAAAAGTTAACAGTTCGGAAAAAGAAGCAATGATGGTTGCCAGAACATTTAAGCGTAGGCACATGGACAAAACCTTCAAACGGAACCCAGCTCAGGTGGCTATCACGTGGAGCTGATTTGGCGGGAATCTACCAAGAGAATCAATGTAAAAAAGTGAGTAACAAATTTTCTATTATAATTTCTTCATATATAACTTATTGAAAGTTTATAAAATATTGATTAAATAAAATGTGAGATTCAATAAAAATATAACAATAAAAAAAGTGTTAAAAGTGTATTATTAATATTTAATAATAATAATAATAATAATAAAAATAAAGCAGCTTGGACTCATGGAGTGGTAGTTTCTTTTGCTTTACCTTTAGTTTTGTCGCTTCTTAATTTTCTGCAGCCGAGATTCCTTCATCAACCAGCGACTTTCTCATACTCACACACACCACATGCTTCTGTCATGTCAACTTCCTTCTCTCTCATCCTTCATACTTTACAGCTTCAACGCATTTTCCAATTTTTCTCAGAAATTAGGGTTTGGAATAACAACTCAAGCCCCCCTTAGATTTACTTACCGGAGTGAAGCTTTTAACTCTGTTTTCTATTAAACAAAAGTATTAAAATTAAAAAAGTTAGCTGGTAAATATAAACAATACATTGATTCCAGCATTATTAATATTGAATGGGTTTATCTTAATAATATCACTATGTGTTAATATCTCTCAGATTAAAATTTGCTAGTTTACTTAATGTTTAACTCGCTATTTCTAAGTCTTTAAATCTATTTAAAGATTCCGTCTTCCAATTGAAATTAAAATAAAGGGGGGAAAACACGGTCTGTAACCCCAGGAACACTCACTTTATTGCATTACAAATTTATAATAACAATAAATAAGCAAGCTAGTTCTCAATCCAGCGAATAGTCATTTGAGTTTTTAATTAAGAACATGCATAAGATATTTTTTGGCATATATATATATATGTCATGTCAAGCTGGCATAGTTTGCAGAAATAATTTTCCTAGCCATTAAGTCGAAAGCGTTGGAGAGAAGAAAAAATAAAGTATAAAATTAATGATCGAATCATGAAATGAACACAATTCCTGATAATAATAATTACATGTCCCGCTCAAAACGCCTCGTCGTCAACCATACTGGCTGCGTAGTGACCCAAATTTCGGCCCTGTAGTTAACCAGAAGAGAAAAAAGGAAGAGAACAAAATTCAGTACCGTATGACTGTTAAGGTACCCCCATTATATTCAAGCTGATTACATAAATGGCAAAGCATGATTGTACCCAGAAAACTTAGTTCCAAATGTAATAGACAGTCTAGACAAATAGATCGAGAAAACTAGTTTGTATCAAACAAGAATGCTCTTATTGGGACAGTTCACATGAATGAAACACCTCAGAAATCCCCCTCATTGAAATTGAGAGAGAGCCTTAGCTCGCTCCAACGTCAGGTCTGAGGAAGGTAACCCGCCCGTTGTTTATTGTAGCAAAAATTATCAAGGTATACCACTCTTAACCAAGTACTTTAAATGGGAAAATAAGACTTAAGATCGTTACATGGCAAGAATACCAACCTCAGATAACAACCGTTGCTTATTAATTAATTGTGTCCTAGCCTTGTTCTGAACTGAATTTGGAGACTTAAACATTCTCTGCAAGAGGGACAATAATGCAGATAAATACACAATGACAAGAAACAAGAAAAAAAAAAGTATATAACAAGTGAGAGTAGTAAACAGACAATCAGTAATCAGTCATAGAAACCAACCTTTTCACCGCTAGACATCCGATGTTCATTGTCATTAAGATATCTTCTCTTTGGTGTGAAATTAAATACATCTTGAAGGAAGTCATTTTCCTAATTTGACAAGGGAGAAATAAGTTAACCAAGGAAATAATAAGCTTTTCAGCAAAACTAAAATGTTAGTGATGAAAATTGACAAGATTAAGCCAACCTGCATATGCTTGATGAATCCTCCCCCTAAAAAGTGCTTGAGAAAGTTCAACTGCAAAAATGTAAGTTAAAGTTTAACACAGAAATGGAAGCTTTTGTCAGAAAAACAGATGAATAAAAAAGATAAAAAGAAAAAACCTGTATCATTTGGGACCATGAAGATGTCTGCAGTGAATCACCACCAATTTTCATAGAAACTTCAGGAGAGTAACCATACTAGTAGCACAAGGTATTAAAGTAAGGTCAGTAAATAAGCATGTGTTCCACATGCAATATATCTTCTATTAAAAGAGGGTGACTTAGTGCACAAGATTCCAAGTAAGCGATGTTTGAGAAGGGTACATGTACACAGCCCTACAACCCCAGAGTCTATTTACAGAATCTGAACACATGATAAGGTAACCAGGCTTTTCTTAGAATATAAATTACAGTTAATTAGAAAGGAAACTCAAGTACCTCAAAAAATTCCACAATATCTCGGAACAAGTTCCTCTGATTATTAAGATCTTTCTTAGCAGAACCTTTTCCACCAGCCTCAACAGAAAGGTTTTTGACTTGATTGACAACCTTCCCTTTCAATCCTTGTAAATGGATGTAACTTTCCTGCAGGTTAATCTCTTCTTGAATCATTTCACTTGCACCCTTAGAATCAGCAGAAAATTTCTCTATAATTCCATTCTCAAAAATTACAGCCAGTGCTTCACCAGCAGCAATACGCATAGGCCGGTCTTCCTTGTCTAGAAGACTTGATAAATAAGATATTGAACTGCATGAACAAAATCAATTATTTGGATCCCAGACAATGAAACAATCCTAAAACATGGTCAGGATTTTAAATATATAATTGAATAAGGAGTTTGGAATTTGAGTTGGATGGAAATGAATTTGGATCTTAAATTTAATCATGTTATGGGAGGCCTTTAAGAATTAGAATCATAACTCATGAAAATTCCTAGAGATACAAAATGATTACTGAGGCCCTTTCCAATTCTCATTGCAATTTTAGATACGTGTTTGAATGTGATAAGAAATTTTTTAACAAAACTGATTCGAGATCAAAACCATGGTTTTGTTGCGCCAGTACAAAAGCAATATTTTCGAGGCGAAGGAAAATCCTGTTGAATATGTATAGATAAAAATATCATCATGCTTAAATATTATGTCATTACTTTAACAATATTTATGTGCCCATATTAATTACCATACATAAAAAAGTGATTTTGATCAACACTATATAAACAAATATTCGTTGTATTAAAATTACGTTCAAATAAACTTCTCGTTATAATCAAATTTGAAAAATAAAGTTTATAAAAATCAATTTTACAAACTGTAAGCCAAACATGGACTTACTCAACATCCTAAAAAATTGTGAATACCACACGCAGAAAATGAAATTAAAATTGTGTCCAACCCAAAAAACAAAAAACCGAAATGCATCTCAGACCTGACTTTTTAAATAATTATCATAGAAGTCAATAATTATATACAATGGATGAAAAAACTTCTACGCTATCAAACTTAGAATTTTAATTCCAAGATGTACACAACGCAAAGATAAAATCTACATTTAGAACCAGATCCAATACTGATAACATCGAAACAAGTATTAAAATTTTAAACAATAAGTTCAATTACATCATCTAAACTGGTCCTTAATACATCTTTAGTTTTAATAATTCTATTAACATTTTCCCTGCCCCCAGTTCGCATGTTATTCCAAGTTCCATGGGAGAAAAATTACAAGTATTCATAATCCTTCACAACAAAATTTCATCCTCCCTGTCCTCACTTAAACTTCCAGTCAACCTTCTGGTATTCAAATCCTACACACCTGCTTCTATGACAAACAGGTTCAAAAAATTTTGGACTGCTAAACTGCATGTCATATATAAAAACGAATGCACACAGAGGCTTTTTGTTCTCTTCCAATAACAAAGAAGAATGAGTCAAGAACTAGGTCACACTATTTAGAAGTCTAGAATGCAGATCTGAAATGAACTCAAGGTTGGTTTTTAGGAGGAAAGTTCCAACTAGTTGCAGTCCCAGGTCAACTGTAGAACTAAGCTAACTAAAGCCATGTAAAGGTGCAAGCTATGCCCTTTTTTCAATACCAAAAACTAGTGCAGGATTAAATGAAAAGGGATACACAGAAACAGGATAGCTTACTTTTGCCAAATTTTAGAATTTAGCTTGAACTCGCTCATTGTAGATAGGAGAAAGGACCAAGCAGATATGACGGCAGTTATTAATGGAGCAGAAGGTTTGACTGCAACTACCTAAACAATAAAATAGCTAAGTAAATTTAAGGTAGAAAAGTTAGGAGCACTAATATAGAAAAAAAGTGCAATAATAATTGAAAATAAAACAACTATTAATAGAGATACATAAAACTTTGGATTAATAAGCAAAATAGAAATACTACTAACAGTATATTTGAAAATAAATGCCTACATTGGAACCTAATCTGGGATGAATCACTCGCCACAGTATGTCCATTGATTTCTCTGTTTCCTCTTGATCATTCCCACCAACAAAAGTGATTATAGCCAAGCATGCCAGCAACTAAAAAAAATGGCATTGAAGAGAGAAGATTCAGAATCAGAGTCTCTGATGACTCATAAGGCAAATTTTGAGTACAGAAGTCTTTCCAAAATATTCAAACACCTACTTACTGTTAAAATTCATGAGAAAGTAAAACATGAGAAAGTGATAGAAAGTTGAAAGTATTGAGAAATCTTTGGTATTTTGATATCTAGCCACTGAGAGCTTGTCCAGAGTTTATATATACTTCTAGAATCAGTTGAAACTGTAATAATACAACTGATTAGAAACAGAAACACAACAGAAAACTGATTTCCGAAAGCCTAATGGGCTTGGTATTTATGGCCCCAATTTACAACAGAGAACAACAGCTACAATAGCAACAAAATAATCCACATCTCGCTAATACTTACTGAAGGAATTCTTGTCAAATCTGATTTAGATGTGAGAAATTCATCAAGAGGACGAGCTGTTTCCTCAAAAATTTCCCTTGCACGATTATCACCACATCCAACAGTCAGAGACAGCAAACCTACAAAATAATCAAATTATATGCTTAATTATATGAATGAATGCAACATTATACATTCATAAGATGATCCAAATCATACCAATGACATGTGATGCCAAAGCTATTTCCTTTGCAGATGCCTTTTTGGATCCCTTTTTTATTGAAGCAAGACATAGATGCAATAAAGTAGCAAATCTGATAGAGGAAAGGGCCTCAAGGTTAGAAACATCATACTTATTGCAATAAATAAACCAATGGGCAAGATATCACATCTCTGTACTGAACACGAATATTTTTTGACATTGCAACCATCCTATTGAAGTATAGGAAATATATATGGGAAACATATAACATTTTTTTCAGATTAATGTAGTTTTCCACATAAACCAGCCAGTTGATGACACAACTATATTAGAAATAATAAGATTTAGGAACACAGCATAAAACACAAAAATGCGAGTGTGTTGAATACATCAGCATCATCACTAGACTGAAACACTGAAATTAGTTGATAGCTTGGTTGTTAATTTGACAAGTCAGAAACACAGAAATTTCTAGACATAAAAGTCTAAAGAAGGAAATCTAAGCACCAAAGAATGATGCTTTTATTTTTAGTATGTGGTCATTCAAAACAGGAAAGAGTTTCTATTCTATATATACACGGAGGAATCTCATACATTGAGTACTTAAGCACTTTCTCAATCAATTTTGTTTTTGGCAAGTAAACAAACGTGGGGTTATTGGAACTCCAATTTCATATTCATTTGTAATTGTTGAAATACTTATTTCTGCTAGTGTAGTCAGTAGGACTTTAGTAGGGAGTTGAGTGTTGAGTTATCTCTAACCATTGTACCTAGCAATCTAGGCCAGTCTCTTAGCTTTCCATCTCCCTATTGTACCAGCTCCTACTCAATATAAATATACGAACATGAGAAGGATCTTTCAAGCCTTTTGAAAATATTTTTCTTTGTTTTAATCTCAAGTTGGTATCAGAGTCAGGTTCGATCCTGAGACCTGTGGGTTATAGGCCCACCACGCTTTCGCTGCACCAATCCTATGAAGATGTATTGCGATAATCAAATTGCTCTCCACATTGCATCAAATCCAATATTTCATGAGAGAACTAAACATATAGAAATTGACTGTCATTTTGTTCGTGAAAAGTTGTTGACAAAAGAAATATGTATTGAGTTTGTTGGATCAAATGACCAACTCGCAGATGTATTCACCAAGTCCTTAAGGGGACCCCAGATAGAGTTTATTTTTTCCAAGCTTGGTACATACAATTTGTATGCTCCAGCTTGAGAGAGAGTGTTGAAATAATTATTTCTGCTAGTGTAGTCAGTAGGACTTTGGTAGGGAGTTGAGTGTTGAGTTATCTCTAATCATTGTACCTAGCGGTCTAGGCCAGTCTCTTAGCTTTCCATCTCCCCATTGTACCAGCTCCCACTCAATATAAATATATGAACATGAGAAGGATCTTTCGAGCCTTCTGAAAATATTTTTCTCTGTTTTAATCTCAAGTGTAATCTACACTAAATACTTTTCACAGCAATTTCTTAAATTCTGCCAACTACATTAAAAATTACTAATGAAAGTGAGCAATGTGGGATGCGAATAGCCAATTGAAAGTGACAATAGCTGCAACCGATAAAGAAACACTGCTGAATCAAATTTCATCTTTCAGAACTAAATTGAGATTGCGGACTTCCCATGTTGACTTTATCCTTTATATGCAATCTCTTAGAAAGTAATATAAGTCTCGGTCAACCTTACAAAATTGACTTGTAAAGTGATATATGCACTTACTTATATACTCTATTTTAGTCATATCTCTAGACATTGTGGGATCTCCAACACAATCAAAATAGAGTGAAACTCAAAGCCAAAGGTATCCTCTTAAGGTTAGTGAGGGCTTGCTAGGTTGGACAAAGCACATGTATCAATTTTCTTTATGTTGCTTTAGCGAGTTGTTACACATACAATGCAATTAGGTAAATAAATGATACAGCAGAAAGAAGTAAATGGTTGAATAACGTAAAACTCGATAGTTGCTTACTTCTTATCCACAAACTGATGCTGCACGTTGCTACTGAATGCCCCAACGATCACCGACAATGCTCTCTCCCTCGTGGAACTCCTTTATTTCCAAAACAAAAGAGAACAAAATTTATATACATGCATTGATAATGTAAAAATCTTTTACACCATAAACCATCATGTGCAGTAAGTTCGTTATATTGAATACTGACTAACTTGTCTGAAAATCATATCAATGACGATTTTCCACTAGTTGAGTTCACTCGTAAACTAAAACTTGTTATAATTTTAGATTTGGAATTTGCAGCTGTAAACCAAGTACCTTTTCTCGTCCAAGGCATCGAGAGCTTGATCGAGAAGAGCGTCTTGATCGAAGTGCACTTCTTCGTTCCCTGAGACGGAGAAGTGATCAGTTCTCGAAGTTGACGACGAACTCACACTACTACTGTCATCGTCGCTATCCAACATTGCAGCATTTTTACGTTGAGAATTACCTACTCATACATAACCAAAACACAGCACAAAAACAACCAGCAACTTCATTCAATTCAAACTCCATCATTCATTCGCCTCGACATCATAATAGCAGCACTTAACATACTCATATTAGTCAGTCAGTTAATCAACTAAGCAATTTCAATTAATGCGCGATGGATCCAATAATTAAGAAGAATAATAAACCCTAGAAAATTAAATATAACAGAATATGATTGTGAGCTCTTACGCTTTCCCATAACGGCAACGGTTCCAACGGTGTTGTGTTGAGTACAGAGCGTTAGAAAGTGTTACGAGATGGAATGGAAATGCGATGGAAAGGTGTGAGGAGGAGGGAATTGAAGGGAACGGAATTGGGAGAGAAGGAGGATGAGAGAAATAGGTAGAATAGTGAATGATGAGCCATGAAAATTCAGAAGAAGAAACAGAAGAGAGAGAGTTTTTGGTTTTATCTGTGATGAAATTTTGATGTGAAGATGAAAAATGAGGAATGGTGTGTGGCGTGGTGTGGTTCTTGCTGTGCTGGGTGGAAGCTTGAAAGGGAATTATTCAAACGGGTGGTGTGGAATATTCCGAATGTGGTGTGCCACATACTCTGTACTGTGGAGTTATTACGTGGCACATCACAAGCCGTTGACATAAATGAACTTTGTCACGCTCTTTTTTCTTTTTTAGAGCTATCTTTTTTAATTATGCACATTTTAGGAAATAAAGGAAGTGAAAAAAAAACGAGTTAAATTAGATGTTGTTTGGGTGGAAAACAATAAATAAGAGAAAGAGAGTAAAATTTATATTTTTAATTCTGTGATTTATTAATAATAATATTTACTAATCTTTACTGAAACTTTCAACTTATATATGAAATCCATATTCACATTCATCCTCAATTTAAAGTAAAATAATCAATTATATTAAATAAGATAATTTACAATAAATCCTATCTCCTTCTTCAACTTTTCCCACTTTATATATAATGTGTTAGTAGTTATTAAAAAAAAGGATAAAAAATGTCAAGACTATTTCACAAAAGTTATGATAAATGACGTAATTTTTAAGTTTTTATTTTAATTTTTGAAGTTAGCATATTATTGCATATTTAATGGATAATAAAATATGCGATAACATTTAAAAAAAAAAATGAGCTGATTTTGGTAACCTTCACGTTAACACATGTTTGTTTATTAACAGAGGGTGAGTTGAATTAATTAATGTAAATATGTTGAATGAGTACAAACTTTTTGTCTGTATTAAGTGCTTATTTTAGATTAGTCTAAAATGGAACCCACAAGGAGTTATTAAAAGAAAGGTTAGGTCGTGATTTGGTATGTGTCTCTGTATGTAATGTCTTGTTGAGAAGAGGGTCATTATTTTCTAAAAAAAAATCAGTGATAAGTAACTATTAATTATATTAATTTTTATTTTTTAAATTGCAAAATTATTTATCAATAATTAATAGTTAATTAATTGCAATATTTCATTAAATATATAAGATGTTAATTGGTCTAATTTATAACATAACATTGCTAATATTAGACAAAATTTTACTATCAACCGTAATCGTTAAGGTATTTTAATAATATTCAATAAATAGTATATGTATTTAAAAAATATAATTTGTTAATGTAATTTAATATTTCTATTATTGTGATAATCTAGAAAAACAATATTTTAAGAGTGATGGTGTTTTAAAATAATGAGATCATATTATTCTGATAATATAATATATAACTATAAATAAAAAATTTATAAAGGGGTTTCATTACTTAAAAATATTTTATCTCTCTAAAAATCTCTTTATTAGTTCTCTACATCTCCTCTTGACTTTGTAATCATCTATTTGAAGATCGGAAACCGCCTGTGTGATCCTCGTAGTGAGATTGTGTGATCCTCGTAGTGAGATCTTCAAGTTCATCTGATCAGTCTCTCAAATTGATTAAATTGAATTTCATCTGATCTTTGGTGTTTTCTAATCATCAAATTAAGATCGCATGTGATTCTGTCGTCTTTTGTTTTATTTTTTGCTGATTAAAGATCATGAGGATATGACCTGATCATTTTGTGGTGTATCTGTTTGTACATAGAGTACCTTGTGACTTAGAGAAGGTCGTGGTTTGACTAGTGTAAATGTTGAATTGGTTTCAATTTCTTAGATTTGATGATGGAATTTAATTGTAGCATGAACTATGTAGCAAATTGGTGTTAATTATGATGTTGACTGTTTGGTTGAATATGTGTAATTGATAATGTGTTTAGGTTCCTTCATGATGGTGTTTTCTGTAAATGGAATTGTGGTATGACTTGGGCAAATTAAGGGGGACTATTTTCCCTGAAGTTTCAGTAGTAAACTCGTTGGACGAGCAATCTCGTTGCTGATCGAAGGGGTAATCTTTGCCGATCGAAAAGATGTGTTTGTTGAGCAAGTTGATCAAAGTTTAAGAAAGACTTTGCTAATTTATTTTGGGAAATGTTGTATTATATAGAGATAAATGTTATTGATATTTGAACCAATGATATGTTTGTGAGAATAGAATATGACTGATTAAAAGAATTTCAAGGGAAATCATAGTATGATGGTGTTTTAGTATATGCCTTAATATAGGAGATGTCTAAGTAGGAAGGTATTCTGAATTATAATAATCCACACTCATCTATAATAGAATGAATTATGTGGTAAGAGTGGTAGGAGTTTGCAGAGTTTATAAACCATCACATGTGTATACTTCCTTAAAATTCTATAGCAAGTGCATCATCCGCATAATCAAGTCTAGAGTCAATTAATTTGAATAAATTGATAGAGTTCTGTGACTTATGCTTCATGAGTATATTGCTTATGTATGATATAGTTTGTTATGAAGATGTTTTAATACATTAACTTACCCTTCTCTTAATTATTGTGTTTGTTTTTTTTTGCAATGATCACCAAATAATGTCAGCATATGACCCTACAAGTAGGTGCGGAGACAAGAGTGACAAAATCCAGTGGTAGAACACAATAATTCAAGATACTAAATGTATCAATCGGTTATTGATGTAATTGTTTATAATACTTTTTATAATTATTTCCTTGGATAACTTTATAAATATATGATACTTTTCATATTTAATTATTTGTTGTGTACTAGGATATGAAATATTTTATTTAGTAGTTATGTTATTAAATGGAATGTTACACATTAATTTTTTTAACATAAATTCTCTCGGTACCTTTAATTTTGATAAAAAAATGTTTTTGTTATGGATTACTATTATTCTAAATATAATGTTTTTAATAATAAAAAAACCATAAAAATTCACGTGATATAATATTAATAAACAAGTGAGGATGATATATATATATATATATATATATATATATATATATATATATATATATATATATATATCAAAACGATAAAATGATTCGAGAAAATAGAAGATTAATGGATATGGATTAAGGTGGGTCAAATTATATTTTATTTATTCTATTATTTTATGAACATGAAACCTAAGAACATATGCTTCAATTCTAGCTACGTACCAATCGATTAGGACGACGTTTCCTTTTGTATGAAGGATTGATTCAAAATTTTAATCAAGTCATTATTTAAATTTAATCTCATATATATCCATAAATAAATAAAATATGGTTAATTCAGCAGTTTAACATAATGTATCAAATACATTATGTTTTCACATTTTTGTTCACTGTCAAATCCATTTTTGGTGCTTGTCTGTGTTGTTGTGCCTTCAAAAAAGGTAAAAACTTGGAAGAGATGAGAAAGCTCTGCAGCTACTGCAATTGGAAGCAGAACTTCTGCTGTATAAAAATACAGAGTCTTTTCATATCATCAATTCATCATTAGGATTTTGAGGCTCACTGAAAGTAAACTTAGCATGTTCCACCAATTCATACATACCAGAAAAAGAAAAGAGAGAGGTTTTATATACTTTAAGCTCTGAAGAGGAGATTAATTCTGTGTTCTATGAACTGTGTTTGCAGAAAAACAAAGAAGAAATTGAACTGAACAGAACAAGGAATATCAAACAAAATTCAATTAATGATTTTCAAATTTTTGGGAAATGCAGGTAATTTTGGCAACCATCACCAGAAAGAATCTGCGACACTTCTTCCAATGTTGTCAAAATCGCAACCTCGTATCGTAAAATCGCACGATTTTACGATTCAACTCGTATAATCGTACGATTCTAGCGATTTAACTCGTAGAATCGTAATATCGTTACGATTCAGCATCAAACATTCAAATCGTGATTTTAATTGGAAAATGAAACGACCCAATTTAAGAGGCTAGACCGAAAACCCCTATATATCATATCGCAACACTTCCACCATTTAACCTAAACCTAAATTTGAGCCACCCAGAACCCTAGCTTCTTGGCCCTGTCTGCGAAACTGCGAATCCTGTGACTTTTTCGCTTTCACTGAAAATGGCAAAAAGAAAAGGGAAGCAATTGAGCAACACTGGAATCATGGCGAAGAGAAGAAGCAAGAGCGTTGAATCCAGTAGCAACGTGGATTTGAGAGAGGAAGCGTGTAGGCAAATTGCTAGGTTTTTCTACATCAATGCCATTCCCTTGGAGGTTGCAAAAGGTGAAGCTTTTCAGAAAATGGTCAACCTTATTGCAGGCCCGGGGTTCAAGCCACCCTCTTATGATGAACTTAGAGGAAAATATTTGAAGCAACAAGTGGCTGAGATCAAGGAATCAATAGAGGCGCATAAAGCTGAATGGAAGAGCACAGGATGCTCTGTCTTGATTGATGATTGGACTAATAGCTATGGGGTCACTATTTGCAATTTCTTTGTTAACAGCCCGAAAGGTACTGTTTTTCTTAAATCTCTTAATGCATCTGAAAACTGCAAAACTGTTGATGGCATTTTTGAAATGATTGATGGCATTGTTGAGGAAGTCGGTGTAGAAAATGTTGTTCAAGTTGTTACTAGGAATGAATCTAAATATAGAGCTGCTGGGAAAATGTTGGTGAGCAAAAGGAGGAGATTTTTTTGGATGCCTTGTGCTATTGATAGCATTAATTTGATGCTGGAGGATTTTGTGAAAAAGTTGCAGATCCATAGAGACACAGTTGCAAATGGGAAGAGAATTACATCTTATATATATTCAAGAAGTTGTCTGGTTTCTTTGTTGCATCATTTTACTAAGGGTAAAGATTTGATTAGACCAGGAGTGACTAAATTTGCCACATGCTATCTAACTCTGAAGTGTCTCTATGATAACAAGGGGGCATTGGAGAAGATGTTTACATCCAAACAATGGAAATCCAGTTTTTTTTCTGGAACAACAGGTGGGAAGCTTGTTCAAAGTCTCGTTATGGATGATAAGTTTTGGAAAAGTGTTGTGATTTGCTTGGTTGGCGCTGGTCCTCTGATCAAGGTGCTTCATTTGGTGAGTTTGGACCAGAAACCAGTCATAGGTTTCATTTATGAGGAAATGAAGAGAGTAAAAGAGAAGATACAGCAAGCCTTTAAATCTGTCAAGAAACGGTAAACTTTTATAGTGTTTCTCTAATTCACTGTTGGTATGAATTTGATTTATTACTTTGTGTATATTCTTTCTCTGTAAACTACTTCTGACGAAAGTGTTTTTTCTCTTTTTAGTTACATGCCTTTATGGAACATCATAGATGAAAGATGGGACGAGGAAACTCTTAGGCCTTTGCATGCTACAGCTTATTATCTTAACCCTCGGTTCCATTATGATCCTAGTTTCGAAGAAGATTTTGATGTTAAACATGGTTTGTACGGGTCTTTAAGCAAGCTGGTAGCAAAGCAAGACTGGTCTAAGGTTGATCATATGCTTGAAGATTTCAAGCATGCTAGAAACTCTCTTGGTAATGAAATAGCAAAGATTGCAATTAAAACCAAAAATCCAGCTGATTGGTGGGATTCATATGGTTCTGAACTTCCCGAGCTCCAACATTTTGCTAAACGAATACTGAGTTTGACAACCAATTCCTTTGGTTGTGTGGATAACCGGAATGCCTTTGATATGGTAAAATTTGTTAGCTTAGCTTCACTTGTAAACCTATCAATGTAGCCATTTATTCATTTGATTTTTATTTGTTTAGGTACACATGAAGAGAAGAAATCATTTGAGGCAACAGACACTGAATGATATTCTGCTAGTGATGTCTAATTCGAAGTTAGCCGAAAGGCACCAAGCTGAAAATGCCGTTGAATATAGCATAGACGATCTTTCTTCTGATGATGAATGGATTACAGAGAGTAATGAAAGCATATCTAACAATGAAGAATCAGAGTTATATGACTTATGCTTGTTTGTTCCAATTGAAGATGATGAAGCAGATTGTAATGATGATAATGGTGCTTATGTAGATGACCTACAGATTGATGATGGTATTGAATTTGATGAAGATGCAGATGTTGATTATGAAGATGAGGCAAGTTACACAACAGATGATGTCACGGATAGAGGTGTGTCGGAAACATTCAATGAACTATTCATGGATTGATGCCTGGTTGGTTAAAGTCCCCGGCATTTTTTCTTTCATAACGAGTAGCATGGTTCTTCAGTTTTACAATTAGTAATAGAAGTTTCAAGTGTTTCTTTTTTTGGTTTTATCTTGTTGGCATTAACCAAGAGTGACTGAAATCTCTTCCTTCAGGACAATAGTGACCAGATTTATCGCGCCACTCAAAAATATGCTCTTTTTCTGTTTTTTCTTTTCTATAAAACTTTGTTGACCGGTGCAAGATTGGAAGCCTTAAAATACCAAATGAATCATATATATTATATACCTATAGACTATCATCCACACATACTAAAATATGAAAATTGTTGGATTGAGCGCATATCACTATAGTTAGGTTCACCAGTTGGATTCTGATATCAATTGAGACTTTAGATACTGATATTAATTATTAGACTGAACGTTTATCATCAGATCAAAAGTTATAATTGATAATCAAAATATAATTCTAGTGTAAGAATCTAAACAATCATGACTCAATTGTCATTGCGTCTACCATCATAACAAAATTAGATTATAGAGATAGATAAAATAGGGTATGGCGAAAGAGGAAATAAAAGCTTAATAAGAATCAACAATGATAGAAAAAATGTGTTTATATATCAATTGTGTGATCTTAATTCTGATATCAATTGTTGAATCAGATGATTACTATCAGATCAAAGATAAGATCAAAGATATAATCGATAATTAAAGTATAACTCTTTATGTTCAAAAATATAACGGTTTAAACATCACGATTCTATCTCCCCTCTAGCACCACAATAACATTAGATGACATAGATGAAGAAAATATGGTTATAAAGTAGCTAAGCATGTGTGGAATGAAAAAAGAGGAAGAAAAAGCAAAGGAAAAACAGCAATGATAGGGAAAGTTTGTGATTGTATTTGAGGTTTACGCACGCGTGCACTCCATATCTAATCACACTGCTCAAATGCTTCATTTGGTTGGTCTCACTTGTGTCAAGTCCCCACCTCCCTACCCTTGTCTCCTTATCTCTTCCAACTTATCCCATTATTTGTACCATCCATTTATGGTTTCACCGTTTTTCTGACGTCAATTTTGGGGAATCATCCACGTCAAATCACCACACTAAAGTCTCCAAAGTTTTAACATATTATTCCTCCTTTTTATTCCACACTATCCCTCACCACATAAATACTAATCTCTCCCTCTATTATCTATTTCTAGGGTTAATATTCTTTAATTCTTCTGTGTGTAAAAAAAGCTACCCTTTATACCTAACTCTATTGGTTACACAACCTTTTACTGTGATCTTTTGCCATTATTTTCTCTCTTTTGAGCTGTGCCAACACAGAAAGAGTTCAATTACAGTTGATTTGAGTTTGAGGTTAACGTTAGATGCGTGCAATTATTTCTTATAGACCACACCAGCTCTCCTTTTTTTTTTTCTTCTCATCAACCATGGACACTTCAAAATAAAACGTAATTTCTTGGTTTAATCATCATCACCACTTTCCAATTGTAAATTTATTTATGTATTTGTTTTTACAAATTTCTTCCCACGTTAGTGGTCAGAGCATATGTAACTATGTGATTTAGATATTCCTTATCTACAATAGTAACTGTTGTTAAAACCATTCTCCATATCTTTTGTGAATATAATTTGAGTTATGGTTGCGTATATAAAATGTTCAAATTGACATGCTATACAAACAAATATAGTTAATCCATATTTTTCATATTAATTAATTACATTAAATTTAAATTCATACGTATATATATATATATATATATATATATATATATATATATATATATATATATATATATATATATATATATATATGTATGTAGGCACAGATGAAAATCATGAGAAAAAAGTTGCTCCTTGAAGTACTATTCAATTCAGTTTTCCTAAATAATGTCTTGAATTCAACTTTAATAGATAAAAAGTGTGGCTGAAATGAAAAAAATTACTAAGCAAAATCGTGATTTTGCAGCCGCGTCTATAATGTTGGTTGTTGAAAAAATATGTCAGAATATGTGCCTTGACGCTTTTTAGGAAAATGAGGTTTTTGACAAAATTATTTTTACAAAGTTAACAAACTTTTTATAAATAGGATTAAAGTAGATTAATTTTTTTATTTTTTAACTAAAAATAATAATAAAATAGTTATTTTTTATTTTATTTAGTAGTTTCTCAAATTTTGTTCAAATTTTTTTGTTAATGTATCATTTTCCTTTTTTAATGTAATATGGAAGTTATTTATAAATTTGGGTCAAATTAATTATAATTCGTTATACGTTTTATACAAATATTCATTGAATATTCTAAATATTAATTAAACATTATTTTTGTCAAAAATAAAAAACACAACAAAAAAAAAATAATATTATTAGCCATTCAATGTTAAAAGGATAGAAATATTTTTTCCGATGTTAAGTGCCAAAAATGAAAATATAATTATATAAAAACCAAATGACAATCATTACACAATAATGTCTCATTAACAACCAGTTTTAGTATTAAATTGTTAGTCGTTATAATGACCAATTTGGATATAAATTTACAAAAGAAAAAAATTATTAGTTATTAAAATAGTCACTATTATAAATAAAAAAATATAATTAATTTCTAAAATTTAGTTACCAAGATTTTAGCTAGCAAAAGAAATTGGTCACTAAACATTAACTACCAAGTTTTTTATACCAAAGGAATTAATTTCTTAATTAGCCTTTAATTAATCAGTGACTACTTTAGCAATCAATTATAATTTTTCATATTCATAACAGTGACTATTTTAGTGAGTAATAATTTTTTATTTTATAAATTGGTATCTAGAGTCGTTACTGTACTGACTACTAACTTTTGATCACTAAAATTGGTAGTTACTGAAAACTTTTCTTGTAATGAATTAAATAAATGTCAAATAATAATTTAAAAAAATAAAAGTGATTAAATGTGTCTCTTAAAAATGAGTCTGGAAACTAAACATCTAGTAAAGTTAATACAAGTCTTTTAAGTTACTTAATAAATTACAAATATTTTAATAATTTAAAACAAAACGAATATGAGAATAAATATGAGGAATGAGTATTGAGGAGGTATGAGGAAAAAAATGGGATAAATATGCATATATACATCTCATTCTCATACTCAATCCGAAAAATTGATTAAAAGTATTTAGCAATTCAAAATAAGACAAAAATCAAGACGGATACAACTGGAAATGGAATAAGTATGTATATATTCATCTTATTCTCACACTCAATTTAAAAAATTGGAGACTCCTTATCAAAATTGGAAAGGATTTGGATACATTTATCATCCTAAATTATGGGTCACAAATAATATAGAAAAAAAATATTATATCGATTTTTATTTTGTTAAAATACTTACATATTCACCACGTAGGTGCATAAACAACGTAGAATGTCCCAATAAAAATTAATGTAAGAAGGTGCATTATTTAAATTTGAAACATGACGAGTCAAGTTCCTAGCAAAAATTAATTATAAAAGAATTAAAGATTAAATATGTTTTTCGCCTCTAAACTAATAAATATATATATTTATTTCGTCTCTACACTTTTTGAAAGTCATGTAGAGCATCTTTCTTAAAAAATGACACATGAAATGTTTACCATGTGACAAACAAAATTTTACAAAAGACTATAATACAACATCAAGATGTTTGTTAAAAATATTTTTTTACATGACTTTCACATAGTACATGAAATATATATATATATATATATATATATATATATATATATATATATATATATATATATTTAATTTATAGACTAAACTTAAATTTTTAAAATAGTTAAAAAAAACTATTTAACCCAAAAATTAGTAAATATATTTTTATGAACAATATATATTTACAAGAGAAAACAAATTGGTGGAACTATAGATGACAGGTTTCCAATACATAAAAAGGCTATAAATGAATTATAAACGAAAAGAAGTGTCATTATTTTGTCCACTTAACTTATGCATACATGTAGCTATTTAGAAAAGGTATAGAATGTTGATTTGGATGAGGAGTTGTAGGTGTGGATGTTTGATTGGTTATGGGCAGGCAGAAAATTTAGGTTAGTGAGATAATTTGATTGAAGAAGAAGAAGAAGAAGGCATAGGAAAGGAATAGAATGAAGTACAAATCATGCAAAATGAAAAGTCAAAAGATGTTACACCAAAGTCACATCCAAACCCTATTCTTAACGTATTGAGAGTTTCTTCCCACAAGGAAGTGGAAATTTGGTGGCTATACGCGTGCGAAGAAAAGGAAAAATTATTACACACTTTTCTTTATCCTCTTCCAAATCTATGAAAAAAGGAACAAGACTAGATACCTGCCTCTGTAGGATGAATCAAACATAGATAAAAGTAAAGTGAATGGACTTGTGGTTTTTTAGTGCATCTTAATCATTATGTCTAAAACCCCTTCCAACAATATTTTCACGTTCGTAATAATAATACAATAGAAACACTTTCTCCTCCATCATTTATCTATCTATCTATCTTTTATTCTTCTTCTTCTATTGCTTCTGTTCATAACTATCCAAACACTTCCTTTCATTAAAAGCTTCTTCTTATTGATTCTCATCATCTACAAAAACCTGTCATGTCATTCAAGGATGCGTTTTTCTTCTTTCACAATGAAAACAGACAAGGTGCTATAAAATTTTCTTAATAATAAATGTTGGAAGAAATTCTGAGAGAGATTGTGAGTGCAATTCCTTCGTTAATATTTGAAAGCTAAAAAGTTGGTTTAAAGGGTTTGGAAGAAAGAGTGAAAGAGATTATGGTTCAATTCTTCATACTAACAAAGTACTAACAATTAACATTTGCACATAAAAAAAACAATGAAAAAAGACAAGAGCATAACTTTGAATTTATTTATGTTTGTTCATTTCAATTAAGCTTTTAAAACTATGTATAAATGAATAAATAAAACATAAAATTGTGTTTACAAAGTCAATTTATAAGATTATGTTTCCATCCACTCATATACTATAAATTGGTTTCATCTCTAATCGATGTAAGACTTCCAGTAAAGAAACTTATTTATACATAATTTTCGCTTGTACATATTCATTTCACAATGTTTCAATAAATTGTGAATTCATAATATATATATATATATATATATATATATATATATATATATATATATATATATATATTGTTAAAAATAGTCCAAGTGTGAGTCAAAGTCCCACATTAGATAAAAAAGACAAAGTTAAAAACTATATAAGAATAAAGACCCATAACAACATTGTCTTAAGGTTTTGGGGTTAAAGTGGTGTCAAAGGATATATTATATATTATCTTTTAGACTATGCAATTCAAAATTTCTCATGTTTTTCATGAAGAAAATCATTGTGATGTAAGTTATCTGATTTTGTTTTCATTAATATAAGTAGTAGTTTAATGTTTTACTTCCATGTATTTATTTACATTTTTTTTATAATAAATATAGTTTGTTTATATTTCGTGAAGTGTAATTTTTATCATGTATGATTCCCATTTTTTATTTTTTATTTTATTTATTTTTTTAATAAATTTTGATGTGATGATAAATATTTAATAAACTTTAAAGTGTCAACATAACTTAGATATCAATATTCACAGTTATGTCTTATATGACATTATTTGAAAATTATATAAAATAACAATGAAGCCTAGTTTAATATTAAATTGATATATAATTTTCTTGATTAGCCATTTTAGAGAATATTATGGTATGTATTGATACTTCAATTTGAATCATGTATCCGTGTTCGACACATATCCATATCCGTGTCCAATACTTGAGGATACTTTACTAATACCTATTAATGAAAAATCTAGTCCACAAAGCATTAGTACTTTTATGATGATAAAAATTATAATTTTTTTATCTTTACAACTTTAATATATATATATATATATATATATATAATTTTAATTTGGATTTAAATATTTAAATAGTAGTAATCATGTATTTATAACATTTTTAGCAATTATTGCACACTTTTCAATAGACAATATCATGTGTCATATCCTATTATTTTTATAATAAATATATGGCTTAAATACCTTTTTTGTCCTCATTTTCGTAGTGTTTGTTGCAGATAGTTCTCATTTTGACAGAATATTTAAAATGGTCATCATTTTTATCGAATGTTTAAAATGGTCCTCATTCTCGCAATTCCTGTTTTATTTGGTCCTTTTCTGTGACGTCGTTTAAATCAGTAACAGAGCACTGTACATGTGACACTGTTTGTATTACGTTACATTGGGGTGTGTTATGTGTACTGTACAGGTGTGGTAATTTAGAAACCATGCAGAACATCACAACAATCCAAGCACAAACAAACCCCAAAATAGAATTACGAAAACCCTAACCCACGGACAAACACAACCCAGAAAACCCTAAACTCACCTACCTTTTTGATGATAATTAACTGGAAAATTAAAAAATTAAAATGAAAAGCGCGACTGCAATCCAACGATGAAATGACAAGTATTAGCTGCTTCCTCTGCAAATTTGAGCTCAAGAAAGATGAAGATGAAGAAATCGTCTCCAACGATGAAGAGCGTGACTGCAATCCAACTCAAACCCTAATTGCAAAATTTCCCCCAAATTGAAAAGTTAACGTTAATTAGTCATCTGTACAGTACACGTAACACACCCCAATGCAACGTAATACAAGCAGTGCCACTTGTACAGTGCTCCGTTATTGATTTAAACAACGTTACAAAAAATGACCGAATAAAACACGTATTATGAAAATGAGGACCATTTTAAACATTCGGTCAAAATAAGAACCATTTTAAACATTCTGCCAAAATGAGGATCATCCGCAATAAACACTACGCAAATGAAGACGAAAAAGATATTTAAACCTAAATATATCAAATATACGTCGTATCCGATATACGTATCGTATATATATTACAAACTCGGAATCATTTCTATTAAAGTAGTTTTTCATGGAAGATTTGATATGATCAATATGCATCTAATATAGAATGGCGATAAAATTCTTATAATGGACATAAAAGAGAATGGTTGGTACACAATGATAGAGGATATCGAATATATATTATTTCCAGTTTAATTAATTAAAAAAGTCAATTATAAAATAAAGTGCATAAAATAATAAGACTCGATAGTTCTTTTAAAATAATGTTATATGACCATAAAAAAAAAAACTTTATATGAACAGAAAAATATAAGTTGTCTAAAACAATTTCATGAGTTTATTAACTGTATGATC